>ODAJ012144406.1_pt1 | contig 17558 bp, 14 predicted proteins | sample 1539241 | NCBI WGS metagenome assembly ODAJ01 (sample SAMN02144231, study PRJEB22623) | gut metagenome | biome: sheep rumen | host: Ovis aries | place: New Zealand
AATAAATTTCTGCTACATACTCATAACCAACGGAATTGCAAGCAATTCCAAATTCAGTGGGAGCTTGGACTCCCACTGAATTTTAAGTAATCACCCCCGCTTTAGAAGCGGGGGACTTCCTTAGTTTGTTAAAAAATAGTTGACTTTATAGATTATTTATATTATAATTAAACATAGAGAAACAATAAATTAAGTTAATTTGTTTTATATTCACTATATTTAATATAATCCCATTATATCTCTAAGTTTAGTTATTGTCAAACAATTTCTTTAAATTTATTGATTTTTGTCGTATTGTATAATTTTATATATCTATTGGTGAGGTATATTTATGTATAATTCACAAGAGGTTGCCGAAAGAATAAAGCAGCTCGCAAAAACCAAAAACATTCCGGTAAAAACTTTGCTTCAGGAAACCGAACTTGGCGCAAACACAATGTCAAATATGAAAACATCCATGCCCAAAGCCGATAACCTCGCAAAAATAGCCGATTATCTTGATTGTTCGGTGGATTATCTTCTGGGCAGAACGGATACCGTTGAGGTCCTCAATCTCCCTAACAAACTTTTTGAGGCACTTAAAACCAAGTATTCGCTCAATCTCAACAGTTTTGCGGAGTTTATCAATCTTAACGATATAATCCAACAGCCAAAACCGCTTATGCCGGGCAGAAAAGATTATTTCGTAAGAGATATATACTTTGATAAGATCAAAGATATTTACGCAAAAGCCGCCGCCTATCGAAACGGCAATATTATCGGCGAAGAAGAGTTTTTCAATATGTTCAAACACTATAAGTTGGAGTTTGCCGATATTAACGCCAGCGGTTATATCCTCTCCAAAAAAGATTATCCAAAACTTGACGAGGTCTACACCTACTACACCGAAAGCTTCATTTAATCATCAGGCTGTCAGATCGGCAGCCTTTGTTTTTATATTCGCTATATAATCGGTTATATTGAAAAATAATATAGATAATTCGCTCAAAAATATATATCGAAAATATCAGTAAACAACATAAAAATATTCTTAATTTATTCCCCCTTTCGCTCATCTGCTATCAATTTGCTATCAGCAGAAATTAAAAAGTGCCATAACCCGCTTTTTTTCACGGTTTATGGCACAATTTTTCTTATTCCCACTCGGCTATTTCGATTTGGTCGCTAAACAAATTTATTTAAGTTGGTAACCAATTCAAGCGGGTTTTAGTCTCAATAATTTCAATTCCGGCACCTACACGACATTCTGTTGCCATATTGTTGCCATGGTTTTATTATACATTCAACGACGAAATAATGCAAGGAATAATTTCATTATTGCTCTGCAATAACTCTCTATCACATTTTATTGTATAAGTACCAAGATACTTCCGTTTACAAACATTTTTGTTTGTGCTTACATTATCTTTCAATTATTATTGCTTTAGAAATGAGAGATCTCATATTTAATTTTAATATTTGAATAATACTATATGCCATTAGACTTTAGTTTATTTATCTTATAACTACGCAAACGATAGCTCCTACTATTTTCGTTAAATCCCATAATATAGGCTGGAATTCCTTTTTCATTCGCTATGTCTAGTATTATTTTTTTATTAATATCACTTATTTTTCTACCAAGATAAACAGCGCTCGGTTTCTGTTTAACACACGAACACTTCTCACTATTCCAAAGACTATTGTTAGTTGTATAAAACATCCTCCATTCTTTCTCTGGTTTCCAATCATTTGATTTTTTTATAGCCAACTTTGTAACCATGAACTCATCAGGACAAGGTAAAATCATATTAATCAATTGATCCGTATAAGGAAAACCATTTATTTGCATAACATTTTTCAAAAAATAAACCTGAAATAAATATATTGCATATGCCGTTGTGTCCATTCTTTGATTATCATATAATATAGGAAATAAATTTCCCCATATTGTATTCCGTTGATCATCAGCTTTTTTATATGTAATAATATAATTATCAAATTTATACTCCAGTGCAAATCCAGTGGCATTATTTGCATAATGTCCCCACATCATATCGGAATATATTTTTTCTGTAAAACACGCAAATTTAGTTCTACTTTGAACATCATCTGTAATATTCTTTAGACCGTTATCAATGTTACCTGATATAGAATTGATTATTTGACTTGATATAAATATTATATTATCCCTAGGCATATTCTTTAATAAATTAAATAAACTTTCTGCATTAGGAAAAATACTCATTAATTGAGGCGGAACCTTATCCATATTAAGGAGACTTTCAACCACTTTTAGACTTCCATCTTCCGCTATTGCTGAATTTAGCCATTCACAAATTTTCTTCTTATCATAGAATAACCTTGCATCAAAATCATCATTCATCAAGCTGCCGTTTGAGAACCATAATTCATCCTTATAGAAAGCAGAAATATTATTTTGACTACACTGTCTAAAACGATACAATTTTGATGGTAACTTAGCACTAACATAATTTAAAAAATCTGTATATCGCATTGCTTTTTCATCATTAGATGATACGCTTGGAATAATAGTGCTTTCTAGTAATTGTTTATATTTTTTCATATTAACCCCTATTTAAAGCCTAGTGTTGATGAATTATCTCGTTCTTGTTCAATATATTTATTTATGAGCCCAGATAATTTCTCTATGCTTTCCTTCAATTCTTTTGATGTATTACTGTGATCTATCAATTCAGAAGAAGAATGAGAAACAGGATTTGCATTTCTTAAGTCATGTGCATTTTCTATAATAATTTTGCTGCCTTCTATACTCTTATAAAACTCAGCAATACTTTTTTCTTTGTAAAAACCTTTATAATTTGGTTTTTTTAGTTTGTTATTCTGATTAAAAGCAAAATCCAAGTCAGCCGTAACTCTATCAAAATAGTTTTTATAATAGGCAAACGCTGCCATATAATTTTCACGTTTTAACTCACAAAGATACATAAAAAATAAATAATACGCTTTGTTATCTTTATCAATTACTATTCTTAATTCGTTTGTTTCAGTTCTGTTAAAACAATCTATGAATTTACTTTTACAATTATATAAATAAAACTCATAAAGTTCTTGATGTTGCTTTTCTATAATTTTTAATAAATCAATATGTCTGAATCCACTTTGAATTAAATAAGAAATCGCAATAGTAGTATCATATGAATTCCATTTACCCTCTCTGTTTTTTATAAAAAGCTGATTCAAAAATTTCTTAATGGCTTTATCATTGTGAGTTTTCATAATCATAACTGTTAATCTTTTGGGATCCAAACTAATAAACGAGATGCTTTGTTCTACAAGACTAACAATACTATTAACTACTGGCTCCGATTTTAATTCTCTTTCATTTTCGTAAACAAAATAATTAAACACTTCATTAGAGGTAAATTCTATATCATCAGAGGAAAAGTGTCGTTTAATTATTTCATTATATTTTTCTACATCAATGCTATCAAACACCAATTCCACATATAAATCGTCCACAAAATTTTTTAATGCGCCAACAAACATCTCTTCGATATCATGTTTTTGACCATTAAAATACTCGTCATACAGAGATTTTTTAAGTTCTTGATTTATTTCCCCTGTTTCTTTTAGACAACATTTTTTGGTATTTAATGCCAAATCAAATTCTTTTAAAATAGACGAATACTCATTTCTTATTTCATTATAAGCATCATGTAAACATTCAATATTTTTCTCTGATGAAATAAGTATATACATATCATCTACATATCTTACAATACGAAAAGAAGAAAATACTTCTATATTTTTTGAAATATATTCATGCAATTTTGTATCCACCAAATCCAAATATACCATCGTAGCCAAAAACGATGATGCAATACTATTCTCAATTAAAGGAAACCTACCATTACCACAATAAATTAGTAATTCCTTGAAAAGATACAATTGTGTTTGAGAAAAGACAGTTGTATCAACATTACATATTCTATCAATTTGTGCAATCAATTTGTCTACATTTATATTTGAATAAAAATTTGTAATATCGGTTTTGATAAAATATTGATATTCATCTATATAAGAATTTAATTCCTTAAAAAAATTATCATAATCCTGTTTATATTTGGGACGCATAAATTCATAGTTGCCTGCATAATACACAGAGATATTCAAAGGTCTCAAAGAAGTATACCTATCAAAAATTTTTTTACCTACCGCTTGCAATAACAAATATAAAATTGGTGTTACAAGAGAAGAATCTCTGAAACTTCCATCACTTTTCTGCAAAAAATTTTCCGAGCATTTTGATGTGTGTGAAAACAAGAAAAAAGAGGCTGTTTTAATATATTCATTATAAAAATTTTCTCCAGAAACTATAGCTTTATCTTCATTTGTAAGTTTAGTAAAAGGAAACCACTGTAGATAAGATTTCAAGGAACCCTCATTTATGGAAAAATACATATTACATATATTTTTCCATGTCATATAGTCTATACCAAACAAAACTATCGCCTCTCTTCCCTTATTTCTCCATAACTTTTTGTTTAAATAAGAATTCGTTTCTTTAGTTATTTATCTATCCAAATAACCTATCCACCAATTCCTCCAGCTTCCCATCTTTTGCTGCCTCTGCCGCATCTGCGCACACAAAATTATGTGTTGTATTTTTAAGGTTTTCATCAAAGCCGAGTATATAATTTGTTGCGATAAGATAGATTATCCTTGTGGGTGCCATTCCGTAAACCTGTTTATTAAGGATATGGCTTATTCTCTCCTTATCATCGGGAAAAGCGGCTTTTATAGCTTCGCTTCTATACAAGCGTTTTACTATTTCCGTAATATACAGACCCGATTTCATATACAGATCGGCAAAAGTTTTATTAGGGTCATCAAAGCAGCCGGGGCTATTTTCTTCAAGTTCATCGACCATCTTTTTTACGACCCATTTAGGCGTAAAAATCTGATTTGTTTTCTGTGGTGGAATATAATCGAATATATCCTCGTCATGGGTTTCATCAAAATAATCGGCAAGCTGCTCTTTCTTCTTCCAAAATTCTTCTATGGAATCGTCAAAAACGACCTCGTCAAACAAATGCCCCGCAAAGTGTTCCTTTGCACCTGTTTCGGGGTTGTCGTACTCGCCGCCGTCTCTCAAAAATCTGAACTCATCCGCAGTAATACCCGTAACTTCCAGAAATACATCCTCTTCTGTTTTTGTATCAAAGTTTGCAAGAGTCAATTCGCCGTCACCATAAGCCATTATAAAACTTGGTATGGTTCGCGAAAATCCCCTTAAATGCGCACGAATATCATCTTCTATGCTGCGTTTTTCTGTTTCTGCCTTGTGTTTTTCAAGCTGCTCCACCACTTCCGCAGGCTTTTCTTCTATAGTTTTTTGAACATTCTCCTGCACTGTATTAAACAGGTCCTGCATTGCGGCATTTACACTTGCATTGTACTCATCTTCCGCCTTTGCAAGTTCCTGTTCTGTTTCGGCTTCTTTTCGCTTCTGCTCAAATTCCACCTTGGCAATACGTTCTTTTTGTTTAAAATCTTCCGTTATGGTTTCAAGTTTTTGCTCTATATCTCTTTCTATCTGCTTTTCAATGCGATTTTGTGTCGCCTTTCCCACGTTGTATTCCTGTACGGACGGTGCTACAACTTTTTGTTTTAAGCTCTCTTTTACAGCATTGGTAAGTTGTTCCATTCGCTTGTCGACCTCGTCAACGCTGCTGCTTGCTACCTGATCCAGAGACTCTTGAATATCCGCTTGCACCGTCTCATAAATTTTATCACCAAACAGATTTTGCTCCTGCCCGATAATTATTTCATTTGAAACTACGGTTTCGCCGTTTTCATCAACTGTTATATCAGAAATATTTTCAAGATGAGACTTATTCTTACCCTTTTCCTCATGTGCAGGAGTAAGTTTTTCAACTATCTCGCGTATAATACCCGGTGCACCGAATACATTTCCGATATTCTTAAAAAGGAAATTTGACATAAAGCCACGACGCACAACTTCCTGACTTTTAAGTTTTCTCGGTATAGAAAGTACCGCCGCCGCATCAAGTTCTGCCATTCTGCCCTCGGTATCTTCGCCAAGAACAGGGAAGAAATTAAGCAGACGTTTTATGTTTTCTTTGCGATCTTCCGCCGTACCTCTGCCGCCCGCCGTGTTTGCAGACAGGTTATTCGCAAATTCATCAAAAATTATCAGCGTTCTTGCAGGGTCAAAATCGAAAATATATGCAGTTTCCTTACGGTAACGCATTCCGTCCTTTTCCATATAACATGGATTTTGCGCGCGAAAAGCCGCCTGCATATAAGACGATGGACTTTTCATATTACACAGCATAAGAACGCCGCTCCATTCGGGTATAGTCACACCCACCGTAAGCTGTCCGACGCTTAAAGTGATAGTCTTTTCATTTTCGCTTATTGCCTTTTTCACTCTGTCAAAGGCCTTTGCATTTTCGTCATCATCTTCAGTTTTGCCATCACCCGCCGCCAGTACAACTTTGTAATCTTTGAAAACCTCGTCATTGTGCAGCAGTTTTTCAAGTGCCTTTGCACTGTTTACTCGGTCAAGTATCCACAAAGTATGCGACAGTTCCGACCTTAATTCGGGTGTTGAAAACGGATATTTTTCCTGCGTAACAAGTGCATGAAGAAACTTCTTTATTTCTTCTTCGTGTTCAAATTTACCGTTTTCATTTGTTTTGAAAAATTCGTTCAAGTCAAACGCATAGTCCACACTTTCCTCATCATCAAGCACAATCCCCTGCTTTATTTCGTCATATATCATATTGGAAAGCTGATATGTATACATTTCTATTTTAGGCAAGGCTTCATACGGGTTAAATTCTTCCCCGTCCCAGTTTTCCTTTTTCTCCTGCTCGTCTGCATACGACCAGTTGAATATCTGCTCACCCGAAAATTGGTCACTTGCCAAAGCCTTGAACGGTGTACCCGACAAATAAAGTGTATATTTTCTTTTTACGTTTCTGAACGCTCTCTCGGTTTTCATCGTGTCAACGCCCTCGTGAGCTTCGTCAATTATAAGCAGGTCAAAATCCAGTTCCGACATCCACTTTAATTTATCATACTGACCGCCAAAATGCACTGAACCTTTTAAACCCTGTAAGGATTCAAAAGCTACCATTCCCAAATCTTCATCATCCATAGCCAATTTAAGATAATCATCCCGAGAAAAAACTCCGCCTTTTCCCTTTAATGAATCCGTTTCAGAAACAAAGCAGAGTTTTTCCTGCCATACTATAAATTTGTCAAAATCATCCGCCCATGAATTGGCTATACTCGGTCTGTTTGTAACAATAAGCACTTTTTTAAGACCCATTTGCCTTACAAGATCGTAAGAAGCAAGGGTCTTACCAAAACGCGGCTTTGCGTTCCACAAAAATTCCGTACCGCCGCCTTCAAAATATTCTTTTGTCATATTAACAGCCTTTTGCTGCTCATCCCTTAATTGATAAGTGCTTCGCTCATCCTCAACTCCCATACGCATAGCAAATCTGCCAAAGCAAAGCTGAGAATTTATGCCGTCTATCTCAAACCACTCCGTACCTTTTTCACGTTTTATTTTTTCCTGTTTCTCGAGATAAGCATGAAACTCGTGATCTGTAAAACTCAAACCCGACCCGTCTTTGTATACAGCATTGTCCTGCCATGCAAGTTTCCACTTTATACCCGCAGTATGTGTCTGCTGATTTATTCGGTCTGTCACACTCTGCTTTTCCGTATAGCCTATTTTTGTCCACCCCTCATGATAAGGTATGCCGGGTGTATTGTAGGCATATATCATAGGTACTATGCGTGAAAATGGTTTTATATTGGGTTTGCTCATTTTGCTCATCTCCTGTCACAAAAGGTACCGAAAACTCCCGCATTATATATTATCTTCATAAAAACCCTTATCGCTCATAGTTGCCCAAAGGGTATACATTTCTTTATAATGCTTTTTAATGAATTTTCTTATTGCCGTTATCTCACGTTCATTTAATTGACCTGCGTTTTCAACTGTTGTATCGCCGTCTTTCATTACAAAAAACTTTGCCGATCCCGCCTCCGTCAGTCTTTTATCACTTGCATGGGCATGCATTGCTTCTACTGTACAATGGGCGGTAAAATACAGATAATATCCCGCTATCTTATTCAAGAAATATTTAGGCATGGGCGACCTCCATAAACTCTTTATCGGAAGAATAGTAATCCTGCACGATGCTCAGTTCTATATCATTCATATTTGTTTCTACCATTTCGCCGTTTTGGTCTAAAACTGCCGCCGCCTTTGGATTATTCAAATTCAAGACCCTGATAAATTCTCCCTCTCTTTTAAAAGCATAGCCCGATACTATCATATCTGCATCATCCGCTATTTTTTTCAGCTCCAAATCACTCATTTTTTATCTTTACCTCCTCAATATCCTTTAAAAACGCATTCGGCTCCATATACAAGTTATTTAATATAGGAATGAGGTCAATATATTCTTCCGTTTCGCCCTGTTTTTCATAATCGGCTATAACCTCTATATATCCATTATCCCAAAGTAATATTTTTTTAAACGCTTTAAGCGACTTGGACACCTTAAACCTTATAAGCACGCCATTATATTCAAATATAGCCATATCGCCATCACTGCCTAATAATGCGGTGTTTTTCATAAATATCACTCCTTTTCCAAAAATCCGAAACATTGTTTCGGAAATTCAAGCTTATTCCATTTCCTTTACATGGGTTTCGATAAATTCTATCTCGCTCTCGTCCAGACCGTATTTCTTGTAAAGTTGTTGGTCTATTTCTTTGATGGACTTTGTCCAGTCTATGTCGGAATTGGGGGTAAAATCTTGGAGCGGAATCATTGACCAAACTCCCGGCGGACAATGTTGAGTAACTTTCTTAACACCTAATAAAGAGCGAAAAAATTTAGTTTTCATATATTTAGCAAAATTCATAGGTTCAATCTCTGTATCGAATTGCCCTGCGCTAAGAAAAGTATCTGCCGCTCCATCTAAAGGATATGCTACAGTTGGATCTGTTAAAGTTTCCCCATACTTTCCTGTATTATTGGCTTCGGGTATAAATAAATTGTATTTATCAATAAATTCATTTTCGATAATATAATCTCGTTCGATATATTTATAAACTCTTTTGTTCTTTATTCTGCCCATAAATCTTATGCTTTCACACCCTGTTGGTTTTGAATCCAGAAAAACTTCCGGTAGTTTTTCCATAACGCTCGACACGATTTTATTACCAGTACCATTACCCATAATTTCAACAGAATTTGGATATTGAGCAAAAAATTTTTCTGAAAAACGATATAGTCCTTGCGAAGCAATTATTGTATTTAATCTCGAGGATTTTCCAACAACCAAAGAAATCTTCTTAACTATTTCGTTGAGTTCCGGGTATTCAGTAAATGTACCTATTTCGCCATAATTTTTATTTGCATCTCGAAATGTAATTGCCACACCACCTTTAATCTCTACATTAGCAAAAACCTTAGAACTATCTCTTTCATAATATATAACCTTAAAATGCGGATCATTAAGCATTTTCTTATTCCACTCTTTTGATGTTTGCCCTGCATTATAAAGAAATCGTGCCGGATGAATCAACTCAACAACATCTGCCACCTTAAATGATTGTTCCATAAATTTATCATAAACCGGATTAGGTCTGTCACCTTTATTTTGGACTTCATCCTGATACGGTGGATTTCCAATAATATAATCAAATTTCACAATATCTGCCCCCTTATCCTGCAAAGCTAAATATTTTACCGTTCTCTGTCTGCGCCAATTATGTATTAGACAATCGGGCTGCGAATTTCTATTGTTATCATTATCAAACATATCAAAAAGCGACATTTGCTTGCTGTCATCTGCATTTATATACGGAACTAAACCTTTCAATCCGTCCATCTGCCATATATTCCACACAATGACATTCAAAACTTTGGCATAGTCCTTCAATTCGGGCTTATGCTGCCAACGTTCTTTCATATAGTCCTCAAAAGTCATAAGACAATTAATGCGTGCTATCAACAAATTATCACCTTGGAACTCATACCCATAAGTTGCCTGAAACGCCCTCAACGCCCATTTAATCCACTCTTCCTCGTCCTTGGCATTTTCATTAACAACACGCAGTTTTCTGTCAAGAAATCCTATTCGTTTTTTTACAGGCACTATCTCACCTGTTTCAACATCATATCTGCTGATTATGAATGGTGCCTCGCCGCAAGTTATCTCCAACCGCCTTGAATCGACATATTGCTTCCAGTCCTTACCGTCAGGGAAAATGACACGCTCTGTCGGCTCTCCGTCCTTACTGAAAACATCCTTCGCTCCAAACCAGCTTTCATCAAGATAGTCATTCATCATATTGCAGACCCACATAGGCGTAAAAACCTCTGCATGTTGCTTTGTCCGTTCACTCTGCTGCTCAAAATCTTTCCTTGCACGAGTCTTTATCAATTTAAACCCCGTACTCACCAAAGCCGAAGATGTTATCTCGTCATTAACTTCAAATTTGCCGCCTAAAAAATTGTAGGCATCCGTAGCCCAAACAATATTGCGCCCCGTAGTCTTGTCCTTTAATATCTTGTCGAGCAATTTCATCGCTCTGATCCGTATAATATCATCATGAATATTTATTATCATATAAACGCCTCTTTCGGTGTTATAGCTGTTCTGTCCGCTCGTTTTAATCTAATATTATTATACCATATATTTCTTCTTTTTTCAACAGTAATTACAGCAACCTAATACTATCAAAAAACTAAAATAACTTATTTCTTCTTATTCAAACTTTATTTCTTCTTCAGCCTTAGCATAAATCTCAATCTGATTTTTTACATCAAGACGGTTAACAAGCCAATTTCGTGCCATACACAATCGTATAAAATCATCTATTCTATTTTTTCCATGCATTTCTTTTAATGTTACAACTACACCAAAAGCCAATTTATCTCTGCTTTGAGTGCGTTCCTTAGTTTTTATACTTAATCCCCACAACCCTGCTTCATAAGCCTTTCTCGGAACAGGATTCTTCTTTATTTCCTCACTTATATGCTTTACATTATCCCACTTTCGGTACATTTTTCTTGCATCTTCTTCATATATAACATGTAATCCTTCTTCTCCCTGTTTGTTGTTATCAATGGGCTTAATATCTGCTTTACCATCCTTTTTTATGTGTACTCTACCAAATTTAACATCCATCTCTGTATTTGTATAATCCACGCCTTGATTTCTGTTACACCGCGGAAAATATACCAATGTAGCTCTTGCATAAAACGGATGTTTATTGTTTTCAACCGGCACAGGTAAATTAAATGTATATGTTTCATATTCTTCCGTTGTACCTGTCATCACAAATCTTATTTCATCATCCTCTGAATTAACTATATTTTCAATCCTTTTAGGCACAACCCCGTATCCTATTTTGTGCGAAAAATCATCCCTTCTATCCCAGCCGGCAGCAGAATCTATTATTAATGCTTTTGCAATTTCTCTGTTTAAACCCATGATATATATCAAATATGCAAGTTTTCTGGCAATCCAAGGTGCAGCATACGATGTTCCTACAGCATACGCAGCCCCTAAAGAATCTTTACATACTATTATCTTATCTTCAGGTGAATTCCAATCTCCCCCATAATAACTTACATCCGGCTTATTAAAAAAAGACAATACCGGACCCACTCTTGTATACGAAGCAGATTCTCCATTAATATCAACCGCATTAACTACCATAGAGTTTAATGAATCTGCCGGTGACCCGATTTTCATCGTTTTTTTAACATCAGCCCGTGGTATATTGGTTCCTGCAACAACAAAAATCACATCATACTCACTCTGAATTCTATCTAATTCAGCTGCTTCAGGAGAAATAAAATTTTCTTTAATTTCAATAGCTGACCCTAATGATAAATTCCAAACTTTAATTTCTCTATTTTCACTTACGACTTGACGTATTAATTTCAATATCGCAAATGAACTAAACCCTTTATGCGTTGCAACACCAAAATGTTTTACCCTAAATCTCCCACAACCATCGTCAAGTTTAGGATTCCCACGCGGTCCATCAACTATTATTGAGCTAACCGCTGTCCCATGCCGTTTATCCTCTTCTTCAATAGGAATATTAGGATCCAACAAATTTTTGTATTCAACCCATTCGCTAAAGTAGACCTTTGAATCAAATTGCGTATCCAAAACCCCAATTACGGGCTCATTATTAGGTTTAGGTATCAATGTGGTTTCATATCCAACATCAGTAATCTCATCTATAGTAATATTTGAAAAATCCCTAACACCCATAGCAATCAAATACGGAGCTTTATTATATAATAATTTTACTTCATCTGGATGTAATCTCAATGTAGTACCATCAATTATTCTGTCATCAAAAACATTTATCCCAAATTTATTTAATAACCTTTTCGTTTCAACACCTGTTTGATATATCGTTATTATTGCATCATCTACTATATCTTCTTCAACCCTATCTATACCAAAATACTCTACATATAATCCATCTGAAAGAACAAAAAATAAGTTTGTCTTAGCAATAATATCTGTATAGGGATATGTCTTACCTTTCATTAATACATCCACTTCATCACTAGTTATTTCCCCTGAAAAATCTTTTTCTATTATGTCAGCTGTAGATTTTAAAATATTTATTGATTTTGTAAGTGCATTAAGTTTTATATAATGTGTAAAAACATGTTTTTGCCTTTTCTTTCCATATGAATCCTCTTCCCATACAAATTTAGCTCCACATATTGAATCCACAGGTTTCTTTCCACTTTCAGCCAACAATATTTTAATTCTATTGCTTTTAGGAACAACTCTATTATAATGAACACTCACAAGTGCTCCCATTATATCTGTGTTTTCTTTCCAATACTCATAAATAGAATTTAACTGAGATGCCAGATCAAATAAATGTGCAGATTTTACGCTACTATTTTTCGGCAAAGTCCCACCACCGCCACCTTTATTTGACCTTTTTTCAAAATGACCTTTTAATTGTAAAACATTATTCATAATTTAGTCCTCTTTCAATACCCTCGAAACACTGCTTTTAGATTTTTGTGTAAGTATTTCTATTTCTCTTACTGTAAATTTTTGTTCTTTTAGCTTTTTTAAATCGGTTGGTTTTTCATTGCAAATTGAATAATATAAACGCCTAAAATAATCCATACCATCATTAGGATCACTGAATGCAATTGATGTTTTAATGATGTTTTTTAATTCTCCGGGATATAATTTATTTTTAGACAAATTCATGATTTTACGAAACAATCTTATATCTCTATTAGCCAATTTCATTTTATCCAAATATATATCAAGCATTTTTTCTGCTATACTCATCAGATCTTCTGTTGAATACCTATTAAAATCAATTATAGAATCGAATCTCCTACTTAATGCTTTATCAAAATATTCATATAAATTAGACGTTGCTATTATAACAATATCTTCATTAAGATTATCAAAACCCTTCAATAAAGTTGATGTTGCTCTCCCCATTTCTCTTAAATCATTTGAATTGGTGCGATCCAATGCTAGTGCATCAATTTCATCGAAAAGTATTATGACTCTTTCCGGCTGTAATAAACTATTTATATCGGCAAATAATGAAGTAATATTTTTTTGCGTTTGTCCTAACCTGCTATCAATCACCATTGAGAAGTTAACCATAAATATTTCTCTATTCATTATACGCGCCAATTGCTTTACTGCTTCGGTTTTACCCGTTCCTGGTTTACCACTAAATAAAAACTTATTTATTCCTATCCTACGTTCTATAGCATTTACAACACCAAGTAAATCTTGAGTTATTTCATCTGGCAACAATAACACATCTTCTTTTCGTTCAATTTTTTCCAAAAATTCAGAATCAAATTCTGCCATCTGCGGAACAAATGTATTTACATTTGACAACAATGACAGTATGTATTCTGATAATTGGCTATCTCCAGAATAATCAAAATCACGAGCTATTTCATATGCCTCATTTCTAAATCCAATATCGTTTTTTTCTGAATAATATTTAACTAAATTTATTATATTTTTTTTCTTCATATATACCACACCCTTCTATTCATTAATTACCATTATATCACATTGGGACAATTTTGTCAATATCGGGACAAAAATATTTTCGATTTTCGTTTGTTATTCGATATATCAACAATAACAAAACAAAAGCACGGCATATAGTTTTAAAATACACCGTGCAGCTATTTGAATATCTATTTTAATGATTTTTGCATCCATTTCTATCACAAGTAACGGCTTCCGATGTTTCCTGCCACTCATCACGGTTATCGGAAATTATTTCTCCGCAGCCCGTGCGGTCGCCGTTATAAACATGAACCTTGCCGCTATTTGCCTTATTGCCGTTCTTACCGACGTATTTGATGTTCATGGTCATCACCCCCTTTGTTTTATTTTAAGTATTTCCGTTTTAGTTGTAAATATACTTGTTGTTTACCTGTCATAATCATGCGACCTGTGTCTCACAGGCTCTTCATATTCCTCTTCTTCCTCCTCTTCTTCCAATTCATAATCATCCTCTAATACTTCCGCCTTTTCGTATTCTTCCAATTTGTCAGGCAGTTCGAGGTGCAGAGTTTCATTAAGCCCCTGCCGCAGAAGTTCAAGTTCCGCTATTTTCAATTCATTTTCAGCTATTTCACGAGCGATTTGTGCTGCTGCCTGCCCATTGCGTTCAATATGGGCTTTTAAATCTTCGGGGGTTAAACTGCTTCTGCCCCAAAGGAAGCTCTCAATATGCGGCATCAGGTTCTCGCAGGCTTCAATTTGCTTGTGAAACAGCCTTCTATAAGCAGCTTGTTCCGACCCGTCAAAGCTTTTATAGACTTCATAGATAGTGCGATACTTGCAATATTCTTCGTAGTATGGCAGGATCTCCGAATCTTCTTTAACGTGCATCTCATAATATGCCTTTTTGCTCGGCAGGTCTTTCAGCTTCAGTTTTGCCTCGATAAGCAATTCTGTCACATCGGTGTAATTATGAATATCGTACTTGCTCATGGGATTCATTAAGCTGATTTTGAGGTTTATCTCACGCACATAGTCATACCTCGTTTTACAAAGTTCATCCTTTTGTTTAAGTGCATGGAGGTCTCGGAGTTTTTTGACTGCGTGCTCTATCTCGTTGTACAAATCATTATCCAGATAGTACAGCCGCAGCATTCGCTCCGAGAACTCGTCGCCCAAATCATTTCTGCCTATGTATCGCATTTTGCTGCCTTTAGGTCTGAGCGACAGGTCATCTTCATTTATTTCATAGAGTTCTTTCATGTGGTGCAGGAATCTCGGATAGCTTTTTTCAAGTGCAAGAGTCGCCTTTATTATGGAACGTATGGGGCTAATCAAGTAGCCTCTCTCCTTATTTTCCTCCCTTACCTCTGCAATTCTTCGGCTAACTCTTTCCACTTCTCCCTTTCTTGTTCCGAGGTCTCCAAACGCTTCAACAGCTTTTCGCACTCGGTCGATAAGGTCTGATAATTTTGCTCGGATAAATGATATTCGCCCAACAGCAGGGTCAGCTTGTGTATTGTTTCTTCCTGCTCCACGATAGTCTTGTTCACCTGCTCCAACTCTTTGTCTTTCTGCTTTAATTCGTCTTGCATGCGATGCGTCAATTGCTCGTATTCGACTATCATTTTCAGATAATCCCTTGAGGTGTCTACCTCCAACTCTATCTCTTTCACGCTCGGCATCTTTCCTCTCCTTTCGCTTTTTGAATTCAGCTTTCGACTTGTCCAATTCGTCTTTGAAACTTTTTTCAACACGCTGTATCGCGACAAATTTCTCGTTCAAATCAGTTCGGTGTTTCTTTTCTTCGACCACATCAACGACCTCGCCCCGTTTTGCCATTTCTTTTGCGGCATATCCCTCATGTACAGTCGGAAGTTTTGCTATTCCTTGCTCGGCATAGGAACGGTGGTCGATATGATTTTCGGGCGAAAGGTATTCATTACATACCGCCGCCCAATTCTTTCGCCATTCATAAAGCTGAGCCCTGCTGTTCCAAGTATTGGCTTCAACTGTGATGCGTTTCCAAAGTTTCTCTACGCCTTTGCCCTTACGAACTCTGACTTTTTGCTCACCCGTTTTGGGATCAATGTCGGGTATCTTTTCGCCGTTTTCGTCGCGGGCGTAGTCTTTCTTCTCCATGCTCACCCAAGTGCCGTTTTTGTTAAAACCCCGAACAGTACACATGACGTGGATATGAGGATTTCCGTCTTTGTCATGCAGCGTCCAATCCGCCGCCATGCCCTTCTTGACAAAATTCTCCATTATATATTTTCGGGACAGCCCAATCATTTGGGTGCGGTCAAGTTCGATAGGAAGTGCCATATCAAACTGCCGTGCGTACCTTGAATTGGCTTTGTTTTGCACACGCTCAACCTCGTTCCAGAGTGTAGCCCTGTCGCGCAAGTGTTCGGGAGCATTTTTCGGCAGGAGTATCTCGGAAAAGACGACCTCCTCTTTCCGAGTGTATGAAAAGTTCTGACCAAGCCTTTCGTCATACAAGCTCTCTGACGAAATATATGCCGCCGATGCAACGGCGCATTTTCCTTTGCTCGCCTTGATTATGGAAGTATGAAAATGATAAATAGCCATTTACACCACCTCACTTTCATAATCGGTGCTGCAAAGGAAACAAACGCCCTCCGCGAAGGAGCCGTATTCAAAAACGGGATTGTGGTCTCCATGAAATGGCATGCTTACAAAAAGATGGGCTTCGCCCGTCTGTAAGTGCGCCCTTATGTTCAACATAAGGGAATCAATGAAACGCAGGCGACAATGCGGCATCATTTTCATCACCTTTCGGCTGCACACTTTGCGAAGCCGACTTTGCCATCGCTTTGGTGAAATAACCGCCGTTTCGCTCCTGCTGTTTCAGAAAATTCATAAAAAGAATTATATCATCTTCCTCAAACTCACGTCCGAGAACGCTTTCGGCCGCACCGCCGATCTGAATAAGTCTGTGTGTTCTTGCCTTGCGGTTCTCTTCCTTTTTCTTTCGTTCAAGCTGCTTTTTGCGTTCTTCGTACTGCTTCGCTTTTTCAAACATCTTGTTGTAACGCTCGTCTGCCGCTTTGATCTGTTCCTCTAAACTTCTTTTCGATTTACTCATAAATTATCCCCCTTTTTGTTTGCCGCCCAATCATCAGACGGAGCGGCTGTGTTCTTATTCTCCTTTAATACCGTTTAAAACTTCGGCAATAAAATGTACCGTTTCCAAAAATTCGTCATCAAGCTGTGTGGTCTTGTCAAATTTCCGCAACTCGTCATAAACATTTTGCAACAAGCCTTTTAATGCCGAGTAAACTCTCGGATTGGGCATAACAACAATTTCCTTGTCCAAAAGTCTTTTGATAATATAGTCCTGTTTTGTCAGCCAGGTCGCCGCAACGATTTTGTTCAACTGTTCGTTTTCTTCGTCCGACATACGAAAACCTATCGTTCTGTTCCGCCATCTGTTCTTTTTGTCCCTGCACTTATCCACAATTCAT
>ODAJ012007913.1_pt1 | contig 17556 bp, 10 predicted proteins | sample 1539241 | NCBI WGS metagenome assembly ODAJ01 (sample SAMN02144231, study PRJEB22623) | gut metagenome | biome: sheep rumen | host: Ovis aries | place: New Zealand
AATCATCTTGGCCACCTCCCAGGCACCGTATGTATTGAAGTGCGTGTTATCTGCCAGTGGCTTGGGCTGGTTGGCAAAGGTATTGGCTGGATAGTGTACCAATGCCTGCTTAGAACCTTCTTCACCCAACGCTTCATAGAATCGGCGAGTCATGCCGTTCAGTTCTATGAAGGGCACACCCTCGCGCTTGGCGACAGTACGCATAGCCTCCGGATAGTCGCCATGCGTATAGCCTAACTGGTGGTCCTTGGTAAACAGTCGGCGGGCAGTAGGCGTAACAAAGATGATGTTGCCACCCTTCTCACGCACACGGTCAGCAAATATCTTCAGATTGCGCGAATAGCTGTACCACGCACCATCTCCTGCCTTCTTCTCCTTCTCGTCATTATGGCCAAACTCCACTATGACATAGTCGCCTTTCTTCATCATTGACAGTATCTTGTCCAGTCGTAATTGAGCTAGGAAAGAGGTACACGACAGACCACTCTCCGCGAAATTAGCCACCACGACTTGATCGTCAAACCAGCGCGTAATCATCTGACCCCACGAAGCCCACGGCTCGTCTTCTTGGTCTACCACTGTACTGTTGCCACAGAGGAATACGGTGGTGACATCGCTGACGGGTTCTACCTTGATACTCTTCACGGCTGGTGCCGGACCACAGAACGACAAGGTCAGTGAGTCGTCCCAGTTCTTATACGTCAGTTCACGAGGCTTCAGCTTCACCCGCACCTTATCGTCTATCATGGGCGAATGCTTGTGTACCAGGAAAGACACCGTCTCAAACTTACCCTTCTTCGTGGAAATGACATCGAAGAAGTGGCGGCGACTCTCTGCCCTCACCACCGTCTGACCGGCACGTTTCTTATGGCCAACAGTCACTGTCACGCGATAGTTACCATCGGGAACAGCCACACTATAAGAGAACGGCTCTGTTGACACTTTATCTAACGTAACCTCTGTACTTTGTCCGAAAGCACCAACAAACAGGGCATTCAGCCCCCATACAATTCCTGTTAAGAGTTGTTTCTTCATACCTATTTTATATTTTCTAAGAATTCTATTTCTACAATGCGCAGCTCACTTTTCGTGTCGCCACCATTCTTTGCCTTGAAAAGGTCGAGTTCACCAGCAGCAGGTTCAGCCACCTCGACAATACCCCCGAAAGCATCCTTGTCCTTGCCGGCACCTTTCAGACGAATCGTTATCTCCTTGGTCTTAACTTGTTTGGTAGGCGTTAAGTGAATATAGCCCAGGCTGCGCTCCGTCTCTCCGCTCCAGATGAGTGTCTTGCCGGCATATACTTCCAACGGATAGCTGCGGAGGCGCCAGCCCGTCAACTTCAGACAGATGTCATCGATGACGGTCTTCTTATCCAGCTGATAGGTAATCCATGCCGTAGAGAGACGACCGTCGTTCTTCCATTCTGACAGTTCGTTGTCGTCAAAGCTACGGGAGGCATGCTCTGCGTCGTAGCCCGCCTTGGCAGATACGATAGCAACACCTTTGGCTTTTTCTGTATAGGAGGGTGTTGCTGGCGTCTTGCCACGCTCCAGTCGTCCTTTCAGCGTCAGCTGCGGCAACTCACTCTCCACCGTCTTCTTTTCACTGTTCATGGTGATGTATGCAGGCTTCAAACCCTCAGCATACGCAGAGACGTTGATAGCACCTGGATTGACGGTGCTACGAACCAGCACCCTGTTGACACCACACTCCACAGGCAGGTCAGAACTGCCCACATAGTTGTCTGAGACATTCTTGGTAGCGGCAGCATCAAGCAGTCCTGCAGGACGATTGTCATCCTGCCGTTGCAGTTCCTTGTTGTTTCGTGTGGCTATACCGCCAATCCACTTACCCTCTCCCCACAGTTCGAAATGTATCATGCGGTCGTCCAGCGGACAGCGGCGTCCCTGCTTGTCGACCACCTCGACCTGGACCAGTGCCATGTCAGCGCCATCGGCTTTCATACCTTCCGGATTCTCTATGGTGGTCAACTTCAACTGATAGGGCTCACCTGCTGTCTCCAATTGGTAACGACTGCCATCAGAAGCCACAGCCTCTAAGGTACCTGCTTCGAAGGGCACATCGTCGAAGGTGAAGAGATAGCGATAGCTCTGGCGCCCCTTGCCTAATGAGCGACCATTGAGGAACAGTTCGACTTCATTGCCTGTAGAGACCACATAGATGGGTTTCTTCACCCCTTTCTCATAGTTCCAATGGCCGATAATATAGGTCTTCACCTGTTCGGGTTCCACCCATCCGCTCCACATCACCTGGTGGGCATAGAAGGCATCTTTGGGTATACGCATGGCATCCGTCACACCACTGGTGCGATAGTTTGACTCACCACGGTGGTGGGTATTGGTATCAGAGAATACGATCTTCACACCACCCGATGACACGCGCGTCCCTGTTCCGGGGCGTTCACGCCAGTAGTCATACCAGCGGCGCACCATCTCAATGGCAAACTGGTCCATATTGTGGTTGTAGTCCGCCGCAGGCTTACCACGATAGAGCGGTCCGTCACCCTCCTGATGGTAAGGATAGCTATACGCATCCCAATACTTGCGCAAGCCCTCGTCACGACAGTACTCCATGGCCCACATCGGGTGCTTCTTCGACTTGTTGATATACAGCATCTCGCCACCATATTCTGCCTCGTCGATGTCAAGCATCTCACGACTGCCGATGGCTCGACCACCACAGGGGTCGTACTCGTCACGAAGGGCTTTCATCTCCAGCATGTGTTCACGACTGATGCTCTCGTTGCCACACTCATAGAAGATGACAGACGGATTGTTACGATTATAGATGATGGCATCGCGCATCAAAGCGGTACGCTGCTGCCAGCGAGGACCCTCCACATCTTTCTCTGCATCACCGGCAGGCATAGCCTGCAACAGTCCTACCCTGTCGCACGACTCTATATCCTGTTTCCAAGGAGTGACGTGCATCCATCGTACCACATTGCCTCCTGACTCAACCATCAGGTTGTTAGAGAAGTCGCTAAGCCACGCAGGTACGGAGATACCCACTCCAGGCCACTCGTTGCTGGTGCGCTGAGCATAGCCATGCACCATCAGACAGCGGTCGTTAAGCCATATCTTTCCTTCGCCAAAGTGCGTCTTGCGGAAACCTGTCCGGATAACAACTTCGTCATCGCTGGCAGAGAGATTCAAGGGGGTTTCTTCTGCCCCATCCTCTGCCAGATAGCTTTTGACCGTATAGAGATAACCATAGCCCCACGACCAGAAATGCAGTCCGCTCAACGCACGCTGGATGCTGACAGTACGTGTCTCGCCTGGCTGCAGGATAACCTGTTCACCAGGAATAATAGCAGCCAGGTTGTTGTCTGCATTGATGACCTTGGCAAACAAACGGAAGGTGCGCGGTTTGGTGTCCTCGTTTCTGACCTGCGACTCCACATGTACCACAGCCTTGCGCTGGGCAATATCGAAGTCAGTGGCATAGACGTAGGTTCCCGTCGTTCCCAAGTTGGAGTATAAGGGCAAGGTCTGATAGAGCCTATCGGTCATATGCAGATAGACATTCTTGGGAATACCACCGTAATTGGCATTGAAGTTGCGGTCGTTCCATTGGTAACGGCTGTTATACTGGCGTGAGCGGTACGACCAACTGTTGTCACAGCGTACAGCCAGGACATTCCTACCTATTTTAATATAATGGGTCAGGTCGAAGCCACAGGCCATTACGCCATTCTCACTATAACCTATATGGTGCCCATTCAAGTAGAAGTCTGCACCCTGACGAACGCCCTCAAACTCTATAAAGAACTTGCAGGCGGCCTTATCGGTCTGTGTGACTTCAAACTGTTTCCTGTACCAGCAGATGGTATCTGTCAGGTCAACGATATCTTTTCGGAAAGCCTCATCGCCATTGAAGGCATAAGGCAGTGTCACCTGCTGCCAATCGGCATCATGATAGTCCTCATGGGTAGCGTCGCTGACGTCACCAACATGCAGTCGCCAGTCAGCATTAAAATTCAGTTTCTGGCGTTCCACGGCTCCTGCCATAGTGACAAAAGCAACGCCCAACAGGCATAAAACGAACCTCCTCATGTGTTTCATAGCAGTCTTTTGTTTAATACCTGATCTTACCATCATAGTTGAAGATGGGTTCGTTGGTAGGAACCTCCTCATCGTAGAAATGCACGGCAGAGTCGTTCATCTTGGGATGCTGGTGCTGCAACAGCAGAATAATCTCGGCACCGGCCCAGATAGCAGGACCATAGCCGTGGGCTGCCATCACATGAACGGGGCGATAGGCATAGAAGGCGGCATCGAAACCCATGCCTGTACCCACACAGACATTCTCTACCTGCCCTTTCTCATTGACAGACTGATTGACAGCCTGCCAGCCTAACAGGGCGGTAGGTCCGTAGGCTTTGGCATCCACCCATCCCTTGTTGATAGCATGGGCAATGCCATAGGTATAGATGGCTGTTGCCGACGCCTCCAGATAAGTGTCGTCACGATCCAGCAGCTGGTGCCAGAAACCATCGTGGTGCTGTCTGCGTGCTAGTCCTGCAATATGCTGGCGCAGCAGACTGAGTATCATGGGGCGCTTGGGATGGTCGGCAGGCAGCACGTCCAGTACCTCACACATGGTAAGAATAGCCCAACCGTTGGCACGTCCCCAGTAGAAGGCGGGATGTGGATTCATAGCCTCTACCCAGCCATGGCGGAACAGGCCGTCTTCAGGAACAAACATCCTGCTGGCAAAGAGTTCCACCTGACGAGCTGCCTCATCATAGTATTTGGTATCACCTGTCAACTTACCCATATAAGCCACTGCTGGTACACCCATAAACATATCGTCGAGCCAGACAGTGTTCTTCTGCGGACGCAGACGAGCAAAGATACCATCGTCCAAACGATATTCCTTATTCATAATATAGTCGGCATAAAGGTCTACTCGCTCACGCAGTGGCAGGGTATTGTCGTCAAGCATGGCTTTAATCATCGACACGCACACTGCTCCAGCATCATCCAAGGCGTGTGGGTCAATGACACGGCGCACATTGACATCAATGTTCTGATGTTTCTCATAGACTTTCTGGAAGTAGGGAGCAATCTCGCTTAGTAACTTGTGGCGCTTATATACATAGTCGCGGTAAGCCTTGTCGCCGGTGGCCTTATAAGCTGCCAACACACCAGAATAGGTAACGCCCCACTCATAGCTGGTCAGGCGGAAACCGCCTTGCTTCAACTGGGTATACTGGTCGATATCCTTCAGGCGTGTCACCTCCTTACCCGTACGCTTGTCAACCAACAGGGCTGGTGTCTCGCTGTCTATATACTGCAGCACGCGGTCCATGGTCTTTTTCACACTTTCCTGCGTGGGTATGCCATAGCGCTGCTGATTGGCAGGACGCATCAGGTGCAGCGGTGTATTGTTGTCATTCACTTGCTGAGCACTCACGGTCGTCGTTGCCAGCATGAGCATCATGGTTATCAGTTGTCTCATTGTCGTTTATTTCAAAAAAGATGTTACACTCTTGTCTGGTCCCAGATAGAAACCTGGTTCTGAGGGTTGGTTATAGCCTACGTTCTGTGCAGCCGTAGACAGACGGTAAGGGATGTCCTCCATCAAACAGTTGATACGGTACTCCGTTGGAATGGGAGAAACAAAGATGCGCAGTTCGGAACTGTCAGGAGTACGAGCCACAACCTCCTCGCGCCAGTCACCAATGATGTCTGCAGAGAGGCAAGGGGTCGACTTGGTACCATTATTGAACTGTATGCCTGGGAAGCGTACCAGTTCTTCCATGGTACGCTGTTCCCAGTTATATTTTGAGACGGCACCACGGTCCAGCAGTTCGCGCAGCAGGTCGCCGTCCCACCAGATGCCGAAGTTGATGGACAGCCGCCTGCCCCCCACTCTGATATGCTGCTGGTGCTGCGGATCTTCAGGATCTTGGGCACGACGGAGCACCTCGCCCTTGATATTACGGATACCATGGCTGTCTGAGCTCCACATTTCCAGGCCAGGATTCGTAGGGTCAATATCTGCCGCCATGGCACGTCCTACATCAGCCTTTGATGGTATCTGGAAGATAATTTCTCCTGTACGGGCATCGCGGAAGTCAGAGCCGTCACGTCTGTTCTCATGACAATCCCACACCTGCAACTTGTCTGTTGTGGGGTCAAAAGCCATCAGGTGGATGGCGTCGCCATGTCCCATACCAGTGTTATACAGTCCACGGCCATCATGGTCTACAGCCATAGAGCCATAGGTTATCTCGTCACAGCCATCACCGTCGACATCAGCAACACGCAGGTTGTGGTTGCCCTGTCCGGCATAGCTTGCCCACTCTGGGGTATTGGTATCAAATACCCAGTGCTGTTTCAGTTCTTTGCCATCCCAGTCCCATGCAGCAATAACCGTACGGGTGTAGTAGCCACGACAAAAAATGGCACTGGGACGTTTACCGTCCAAATAGCCAACGCCTGCCAACATGCGATCGCTGCGATTGGCATAGTTGTCGCCCCACTCTTCCACATTGCCTCGCTGAGGAACATAGGGTTTTGTATCCATCACCTCGCCCGTCAGTCCGTTGAACACGCTGATATAGTCAGGTCCTGTCAGGATGCGTCCCACACGTGGAGCACCATTTTTGTTATACTTGCCCCACTCACCTTCAGGTTTGGCACGCTCTGTCGCTGTCTTCGGATAGGTGCGGTGGTCAGCCTGTGCATCACCTATCACATGACCTTTGCTGTCGCGTGTACCATCAGCAGTACGGACAATAAACTCCGCACGTCCATCACCATCCAGATCGTAGACGATGAATGGCACATAGTGTGCACCACTGCGGATATTGATGCCCATGTCTATACGCCACAGCAGCGTACCATCCAAACGGTAGCAGTCGAAGAGTGTCTGTCCTGTGAATCCGTCATGCGCATTGTCGTGAGCATTGGACGGGTCCCATTTCAGAATAATCTCATACTGTCCGTCACCATCGACATCACCTACTGACGCATCATTGGCAGAATAGCTGAACGTGCGACCGTCGGGGGTCTGTCCGTCAGCGGGTTTCTGCAACTTCACAGGTAGATAGCCATCAGGGGCACCTGCCTTCAGTACGTAGTGTCCGTTCAATCCACCACCACGGACTTCATAAGTAGCATCGCCAAACAATGGTTTTTCATCCACAAAGAATGTACCACCGGTGGTCAACGGCTGTTGGTTCATCTTCTCGCCATTGCGATAGACATCGAAGGCTTCACCCTGTCTGTCAACAGACAATACGCGCCAACTGACGACGACCTGATTGCCATGGCGCAGAGCTACCACACCACGGTTTAACTTCTCTAACGCCATCTGCTCTTTCTGATAGCGTGGTTGGGCAATACTGCTCCCGCATAGTGCCACCAAACAGGCTAATAATAGTACCCTGTTCATCTTGATTTGTTTTAGCTTACGTAAAGTCATTAGTTCATTTTGTAGTTTGTCCACGCAAAGGTAATAAAAAAACACCATTCACGCACAACTTTTCAAAGCTATTTTACAAAAAAAACTAAAAAAACGCTGTATTCGAAAAAAAATACCTATCTTTGCGCCTACAAACTACTTGATATGGTACGTTTACTGCTATTATTCCTTCTGATGTCCTGCTATTCTGCGCTCACAAGTCATGCCGAAGTGGTGTGGTTTGATGGCAAGCAGCCCGTTACCTACAGTCTGCCGACAGATGCGGAGCCTGTCGTAACGACAGCGCTGAAGATGTGGAAAGACGACATGCGACAGGTGACAGGCATGGAGGCCGTCGCTTCGCGCAAGGCAACTATCAGGATTCTGCACAACAGCAGACTGCCTTTCGATGGCTTCCATATATATATAAAAGGAAAGCATATCATCGTAGAGGGAAGCAATGGGCGCGGCATGGCCTATGGCATCTTGGAGCTGTCACGACTGGCAGGGGTATCGCCCTGGATATGGTGGGGCGATGTAGTGCCTGAGCGCAAAGGACGACTGGTGCTGAGTGACGACTTTAGAACCGTCCAGCAACCCAGCGTAGCCTATCGCGGCATCTTCCTCAATGACGAAGACTGGAGCTTGCGCCCCTGGAGCAGCAAGACCTATGAGGAGTCTCAACAGGCCACCATTGGCGTACAGACCTACAAGCGCATCTTCCAACTTTTGCTGCGACTGCATGCCAACACCATCTGGCCCGCCATGCATGAGGGGTCGACGCCTTTTTTCCAGATTCCCGGTGCACAGGCTATGGCCGACTCCTGTGGCATCGTTATCGGTACGTCTCACTGCGAGCCCTTGCTTAGAAACAATGTCGGTGAGTGGGACGTAGCACAGCGGGGACGTTTCAACTACAAGACGAATCGTGCAGCAGTGCAGCAATACTGGACAGAGCGTCTGCAGGAGATTCGTTCGGCAGACAATAAGTTCTTCACCATCGGCATGCGAGGCATCCACGACAGTTCTATGGAGGGCTATGCCACAGAACAGGAGAAGTTCGAGGCACTGCAACAGGTCATTGACGACCAGCAAGCCCTGTTGCGCCAGCATGTGGGTGACCCCACCCGTCTTCATCAGGTCTTTGTGCCCTACAAGGAGGTGTTACAACTCTACGAGAAGGGACTGAAGGTACCTGACTACGTCACACTGATGTGGTGCGATGACAACTACGGCTATATGACGCGACTGCCTAATACCGCCGAACAGCAACGCGGCGGTGGTCATGCACTATACTACCACCTGTCTTATTGGGGACGGCCTCACGACTACCTGTGGCTCACCACCACACAGCCAGGACTCATCTATCATGAGTTGCGCCAAGCCTACGACAACCATGTCCGCCAGCTGTGGATAGCGAACGTCCACGACCCCAAGGTGGCTGCCTACGACCTCCAGCTATTCCTCGACATGGCATGGGACATCAATAGTGTGACGGCTCAAACCATCAACCAGCACCACGAGCAATGGCTGTCGGCCCAGTTTGGCAGTGACATATCACGTCATGTGGCTCCGGCCATGCGCCACTATTACCAACTCTGTGCCATGCGTCGTCCAGAGTTTATGGGGTGGACACAAGTGGAACTCGACAAGCGTCGCTATCATAGAGGGCTTTCACTGGTGGACACCATCCCTATGACACGTCAAGAGGCTGACCAGCGTCTGGCAGCATTCGATGCTATCACCACAACCATTGACAGTTGCCGTCAACTGTTGCGCCCCGCTCTTAGGGATGCCTACTTTGCCGCCATCGAGTATCCTGTCAAGGCCACTGCTGCCATGAATAGGAAGATGCTGGCTCACACTACGACAGTAAGCCATCGGGCATACGACGACATCCAGCAGTTGACAGCGCAATACAACAGTATGAACAACGGCAAGTGGCGCCATCTGATGGATGCTGCTCCACGCCAGTTGCCCGTCTTTGGCGATGTACATGCCACGCTATCAGGGAAGGAACACAGACAGGCCACAACTTACCCTGCTGCAGAATTCACGACAGCTACAGACGGGGCTCAGCGTATACAGATGTTGGGGTACTCCATGAATGCCGTCAAGATACCTAAGGGGGGCACCCTCCGTTACGATTTCAACATCAGCAAGGAAGGCTACTATACCCTGCAGGCTGCACTCATCCCCACCCACCCTATAGATGGAGGCGACATGCGTTTCACAATGGCTGTCGATGATGGCGATGCCACACGTTTCTCACTACGAGAGCCTTTCCGCTCAGAACGGTGGAAAGACAATGTGCTAAACTGCCAAACCCGGCGTGCCGTCAAAGTGTGGCTGACCAAAGGGGCACACCGACTCACACTCACAGCTCTCGACGAGAACATCGTGGCAGACCAGTGGCAACTTACTCAAGAATAGCAATCAACAGACAATAACAATCTATTAAAAGAATGAAAGACTACTTAGCATCCGATTCACGTTACGACGTTATGCAGTACAACCGCTGCGGACGGTCAGGCGTTCTGCTACCCAAAGTCAGTCTGGGCATGTGGCACAACTTCGGTGGTATTGATGATTATCAACGATCTCGCGCCATTCTACGCCATGCCTTTGACTGTGGCATTACTCATCTGGACCTTGCCAACAACTACGGACCACCTTATGGTTCGGCAGAAGAGACATTAGGACGCGTCATGGATGAAGACCTGCGCACCTATCGTGATGAACTGTTCATCTCTACCAAGGCGGGATACGATATGTGGCCTGGGCCCTATGGCAACTGGGGTTCGCGCAAATACCTCATGGCATCACTCGACCAGTCGCTGCGACGCATGCGCCTCGACTATGTAGACCTGTTCTATTCACATCGCTACGACCCCAACACACCACTGGAAGAGACACTCCAGGCGCTTGTTGACATTGTACGAAGTGGCAAGGCGCTCTATGTCGGCATCTCGCGCTGGCCACTGGAGGCAACACGCTTCGCCATCGATTACCTCAAGCAGCACGACGTACCCCTGCTCATTTACCAGGGACGCCTCAATATGCTTGACCGCGAGCCTATTAACGAGGGCATCCTTGACCTCTGCCACAAAGAGGGGGTTGGCTTCATCTCCTTCTCGCCGCTGGCTCAGGGACTGCTCACCGACCGCTACCTAAACGGCATACCCAATGATTCGCGCATGGCGCGCGGAAAGTTCTTACGCCAGGACATGCTCTCTGACGAACTGCTCCAGCAGTTGCGGCAATGGAACCAAGAGGCACAGGCCAAGGGACACACACTGGCAGAGTCTGCCCTGCGCTGGATTCTCGACCAACAGGGTGTTACCTCTGTCCTTGTAGGTGCCAGCAGCACAGAACAACTTGACAAGAACCTCAAATGTATCAACCCATGAAACGGCTATTCTTATTACCTTTCCTTCTCTGCACCGCTATGGTGCTCATCGCCCAGCCCCGCCAGACACAATGTCTGAATAATGGTTGGCAGTTCTCCCGCGATGCACAGTTTACCAACGTAGAAACCATCAACGTACCCCACGACTTCCAGATATCGCAGCCGTGGGTACCGCCAGCAGCCGACGAGAAGGCTGACAATACGGACGTGGCTGCCAATATCAAGTCACGTCTCTCGGCACGCGGTTTCAAGGAGATGGGTAAGGGCTACTACCGCCGTACCATTACCCCCGATGCCTCGCTGAAGGGCCGTCGTGTACTGCTCGACTTCGAGGGCATCATGCTGGTGGGCGATGTCTATCTCAACGGACAACGCATTGGCGGTACGGACTATGGCTATGTGGGCTTCGAACTGGACATCACCAAGCAGCTGCGCTACGGAGAGCCTAACGAACTGCTCGTCGTGGCCTCCACACAGAAGGAACTCAACTCGCGTTGGTACACGGGTGGTGGACTCTTCCGTGACGTCAAATTGGTCAACACACCTGCCGACCTTTACTTCGGGCGTCACCCGCTGTACATCACCACTCGCCAGAACCGCTATGTCAGTCTCTCGGCAGAGTTTACCAACCGCACCAAAGCCAAGGAGGTTCGCATGCACGTCATGATTTATGACCCTGACGGCAACCTCGTGGCAGAGACAACAGGCGTCAAGAAGCGCAACCCGCAGGCGCGTACCTTAGAGATGCAGGTTCCTGAGATGGAGATTGCTAACGCCCAGCTGTGGGACACTGAGTCGCCTAAGCTCTACAAGGCCGTTGCCCAACTACTCCGCGAGGATGGTTCCGTGGCTGACGAATACGCCGAACACTTTGGCATCCGTACCATTGAGATAGGTCCTGACTATGGTCTGAAACTGAATGGCAAGAAGGTGTTGCTCAAGGGCTATGCCAACCACCACACCTTAGGTGCCCTGGGTGCTGCAGCCTATCCTCGTGCTATCGAGAAGCGTCTGCAGCTGATGAAGCAGTTTGGCATGAACCATGTGCGCACCAGCCACAACCCTTACAGCCGCTCATTCATCGAACTGTGCGACCGTCTGGGCATCCTCGTCGTAGACGAGCTCTATGACAAGTGGACACTGCAACATACAGGTGGACGTGTGCCTTTCATGAACCACTGGGCACAGGATATCACCGAGTGGGTCAAGCGCGACCGCAACTCTCCCAGCGTGGTGCTGTGGAGCCTGGGCAACGAGTTGCAGCAAGACCCCAACCAGCCGTTCAACGACTTTGGCGTGACGTGCTACAAAATGATGCGCCCCGTGCTGCAACGCTACGACTCCACACGCCTCGTCACCGTTGCCATGCACCCGCGCTACCGCAACTGGGAGACGGACTCGCTGCCTTGCGACCTGGCCATGCAGACGGATGTGCAGGCCTATAACTATAGGTATATGTACTTCCCAGGTGATGGCCGACGCTTTCCTTGGATGACGTTCTACCAGAGCGAGGCCTCGACAGCAGCAATGGGTCCCAACTACTTCGAGATGAATCTCGATAAGGTCATCGGACTGGCTTACTGGGGAGCCATCGACTACCTCGGCGAGTCACAGGGGTGGCCTGCTAAAGGTTGGGCACAGGGTGTCTTCGACATCTCGCTGAATGCCAAACCCAAAGCTTATTTTATGAAGTCGTTCTTCACCGACGAGCCCATGGTGCGTCTCTCTGTGATGGAAGACAAGAACGCAGGTGTCGAGTGGAACGGCATCATCACAGGTACCGACCGCCAGTCAGAACTCTGGAACCGTCCTGAAGGGTCTAAGGCCAACCTCGTCATCTATACCAACTGTGACGAAGTAGAGCTGGTGCTCAACGGCAAGAGTCTGGGACGTCGCGACAATCCGAAGGATGCCAAATCGCGCAACAAGATAACATGGAACGGCATAGGCTACAAAAAAGGACGCCTCGAAGCTGTCGGCTATCGTGGTGGTAAAGCCGTTGCACGCCACGCCCTGGAGACAACGGGCAAACCTGTCAAGATTGTGGCAGAACCCGACAACAGCCAATGGCATGCTGACGGCATGGACCTGCAGCATATCCGCTTGCGTGCTGTCGATGCCAAGGGACGCACCGTGCTGACCTATCAGGACGAGCTCACCTTCTCGGTCAGCGGCGATGCACAGATTGTTGCCGTCACCAATGGCGACATCAACAGTCACGAGCTCAACGTCACCAATCACCGCTCCCTGTGGCAAGGACAGGCTATGGTCATTCTCCGTGCTGGAACCACACCTTCCAACATCACGCTGACCACCGCTCCCAAAACCTTCAAGTCTGTCACGACGAAGTTACAGACGAAATAAGGTTTCTCATACCCTCCTTTCAGTGTTCACGCCTCATGCTTCATCTCACCAAGCATGAGGCGTGAATCTTATCAATCAAAGGGACAGGTTTGAAGGTGTTGTTTCCCTATCACTACGGACAGACGGATGTCAGCGGTGTTCCCGCACAACTCAGAGGCGAAGGTATTGACGTAAGAATCAGACACTATGAGTGAGCGCTAATCTCTGTCGTCATTTGTTTGTTGTTCACTAGACGTTTTTGTGCAAATATACAAAATAATTCACAAAGCGACAAAAATTTGGCAGAAACTTTGTACCTTTGCACCCGAAGATACAGAACAGGTAAGATGAAAGAGATTTATACTGCAGCAGAGTTGATGGCATATATCCAGCAGATAGGTTTCCTGCCGCTGCTCGATGGTGGTGTGACAGGTTTCTCTGCAGAAGAAGTGGTGGCTGACGACTGCCGCTATGTGGTGCTGCCCGATGGCGGGTGGGACTGGCCGTTGTGGAAGTGGAAGGGCGAAATTGTCACCGAGGGCAACTGTGTCTATGGCAAGTTCTTGGCCGGTAAAGCGGGATTCGTCAGCCGTGCGTGGTGGCCCGACTTCTGTAACTACCGGCGCAGTCGTCATCCGCAACCCGACGAGGGTACCATCGAGGATGCCATCCTTACGATGCTCCGCGAACAGGGCAGTCTCATCACCCGCGAACTGCGTGCCGCCTGTGGCTTTGACGGACCTAAGATGCGCAGCCGCTTCGATGGCTACATCACCCGCCTGCAGATGGGGGGCCACATCGTTACCGAGGACTTCGTCTATCCCACCGACCGGCACGGACATGAATACGGCTGGGGCTGGTCGCTGCTCACAACGCCTGAAGTTTTGCTTGGCCGTGAGGTCTGCACCACAGACCGCACACCACAACAGTCCTACGACTGCCTCAAGGCCCACTTCCATACCATTCTCCCCACCGCCACTGACCGCCAGATAGAGAAACTCTTAGGCTGACGCCGGCATTAGTTCATTTTAGTTACCGATGTTAACAGAAAAAACCATGGTGAGACTGCGCATTCTCGCAGAGTCGGCGAAGTACGACGTGTCGTGCTCCTCCAGCGGTACTGTGCGCAAGGGCAAACAGGGCATGGTAGGCAACACCGTTGGCGGCGTGGGAATCTGCCACTCGTTTGCCGACGACGGGCGCTGCATCTCGCTGCTCAAAGTGATGCTCACCAACCACTGCCGCTACGACTGTGCCTACTGCGTGAACCGCCGCTCCAACGACATTCCCAGGGCCACGCTCAGCGTCTCGGAACTGGAGGAGATTGTGATGGAGTTCTACCGCCGTAACTACATCGAGGGACTGTTCCTGTCGAGTGGTGTGGTGCGCACGCCCGACTATACGATGGAACGGCTGGTGGCCATCGTACGCGACCTCCGGACAGTACATCGTTTCAATGGTTACATACACCTGAAGACCATCCCCGGAGCCTCGCAAGAGATGCTGACAGAGGCCGGCCGCTATGCCGACCGCATGAGCATCAACATTGAGATACCGAAAGAGGAGTCGCTCAAATTCTTAGCACCCGAAAAGGACCACCAGAGCGTCTTCCTGCCCATGAAGCAAATTCAGCAGGGCGTGCTGGAGAATAAGGAGGACCGGAAGAAATATCGCCACGCCCCGCGCTTCGTGCCTGCCGGACAATCGACCCAGATGATTGTCGGTGCTACGCAGGAGACCGACCTCGACATCCTGCGCATGTCGTCAGCCATGTATCAGCAGCCCACCATGCGGCGCGTCTATTACAGCGGCTACATCAGCGTGAACACCTGCGACCCCCGACTGCCCGTCCTGAAGCAGCCGCCACTGGTGCGCGAGAACCGGCTCTACCAGGCTGACTGGCTTATGCGCTTCTACCATTTCGATGTTGACGAGATTGTGGACGATGCCCACTCGCATCTCGATCTGGAGGTAGACCCGAAACTCGGTTGGGCACTGCGCCATCCGGAATACTTCCCCGTTGACATCAACCGCGATGACTATGAGCGCATCCTCCGTGTACCGGGCATCGGGGTGCGCTCTGCCGTGCTCATCGTCAACTCACGCCGCTTCAACCGCATCACGTCCTACCACCTGAAGAAGATGGGCGTGGTGATGAAGAAGGCAAAGTATTTCATTACCTGTGGCGAACTGACCAGCAACTTCTCGCAGCCCATCGTGGGTATCAACGAACTGCATCCTGAGCGACTGCGCCCCCTGCTACTTTCGAAAGCACAGCAGAAGCGGGCGGCGGCAGAACAGCAACTGACGCTGGAATTTAGTGAAGACTGAAGAATTGGCTTACGCACGATGACGACATATATCTTCGACAATACACTAGACGGACTCCTGACGGCCGTGTTCGACAGTTTCGCCTTTCATCAGCAGCCGCAGTTGTTGACTGATGGCGAGCAACTGCCGCTGTTTGCCGACGAGCCCCACCGCGTGGTGACCGACGAGGCGAAGGCCGCCCGTGTTTGGAAGGGTCTGGAGAAGCACCTGTCGCGTGAGGCTCTGCACATCATCAGCATCAGTTGGATGTCGGAAGAACGGATGCTCAATCAGCCGCTGTTCAACTATATATATAAGGTGTTCCTAACGGGTAAGGATCTCTCCCACAATGTCTCCGACCCCGACGTGCTCTTCGTGCGCAATACCTGTCGCTGCGTGCTCCACGAAGAACAGCGCATGAAGCAGTTCATACGGTTCCAGAAGGCCAAAGACGGCACCTACCTCGCCGTCGTCGCACCCGACCACAATGTGCTGCCACTCATCATCGACCACTTCCAGGACCGTTTCAACGACCAGTCGTGGCTCATCTACGATGCCCGCCGGCATTATGGCTACTACTATGGCAGTCCCTCCTCTGCCCAGTCAGATTCATCTCTCCTTTCAGCCAACAAACAAAAAGGCGATGTCGTCCGCATTACCTTTGAGGACGAATCCTCGGTTCCCTTTGACCTCACTAACGGCAAGCTCGACCCTGCCGTGCTAAGCACCGACGACCAACTATTCCAGGATCTTTGGCGCACCTACTTCAAGGCCATCTGTATCCGCGAGCGCATCAACCCCCGGAAACAACTCAACGACATGCCCCGCCGCTATTGGCGCTACATGACGGAGAAGAACTAACCGGTCAATCAAAGGGACAGGTTTGAGGCGTAAACTTTATATATCATTCAGCACATTCCACAGCCTGGAAAAATCTTTCCACAGCCTGGAAGAACTTTTCCATGGTGTGGAAAAACTTCGTGACCTTGCCCACCTTATAATTGCTTGCCCACATCTATATCATTTGCTTACATAATACAACTATCTGATAATCAGTATAGGATGTAAGATATGTAGGCAATGTAGGCAATTCAAACAAAAAAAATTTATTTTTTTTTGCATTGTTTCAGAATATTATTTGGCAATAAATCGTTACCTTTGCAGCAAATAAACAACAAACTAATATTGCTAAGACAATGAAACGACTACTATTGCTTTGCCTGTCATGTGTCTGCATCGCTGCATACGGACAAGTCAACGAAGTGCTGCAGGCAGCACGCCTGACCAACGATTACTTCATGAAGAAGTATAGTGACCCGACTGTGCCGACAAACGTGAAGAAGATACGTCCCAGCCATCTGTGGACGCGTGCGGTGTACTACGAGGGACTGATGGCGCTGAACGAGGTTGACCCACAGCAGCGGTATTTGGACTATGTTCACCAGTGGGCAGATTTCCACAAGTGGACACCACGCAATGGTACGAAGACGACAGACGCTGATGACCAGTGCTGTGAGCAGACCTATATAGAATATCACCTGCTGACAGGGAAGGGTTCCCTGGAGCCCACGAAAGAGAACCTGGAAAAGCAGATGGTGACAGGCCGTGTGGACTACTGGACATGGATTGACGCCATACAGATGGCTATGCCCGTCTACGTCAAGATGTATGCCATCACCAAGGACCAGCGCTACCTGGACTATGCCATGAAGAGCTACCGCTGGAGCCGTAACGAGTGTGGCGGTGGTTGTTTCAACAAAAAGGAGGGTCTCTGGTGGCGCGACAAGGACTACGTGCCGCCCTATAAGGAGAAGGACGGCAAAAACTGCTATTGGAGTCGCGGCAACGGCTGGGTATATGCTGCTTTGGTGCGGTCAATGAGTGTGTTGGACAAGAAGAGCAAAGAGTATAAAGAACTCAAGAAAGACTTCCTCTTGATGAGCAAGGCGCTAAAAGCCTGTCAGCATGCTGATGGTTTTTGGCATGCCAGTCTGGTGAGCGACGTAGATTACCCCACTCCAGAGATGACGGGAACAGGACTATTCCTGTACGGCATG
>ODAJ012187408.1_pt1 | contig 17552 bp, 15 predicted proteins | sample 1539241 | NCBI WGS metagenome assembly ODAJ01 (sample SAMN02144231, study PRJEB22623) | gut metagenome | biome: sheep rumen | host: Ovis aries | place: New Zealand
AGCGGAGGCGCTTTCTTCCGCTAAAAGAATGAGCGATTTTCTGCCGCATTTGTGGCGGAAGGTCGCTTATTCATTTATAATGGAACTGATTGTAAAGACAGCGGATGCTTTCTGCTTTTCGCGGAAACAGCGTCATCGCTTTCTTCTTTTGGTATTCTTTTTTGCATGAATTTTACATATGCTTATGTATGCTTTTTGCATCCGGTTTTTGGACCGGCAGACCGGAAAGGAGGAAGGGGCAGGATAGACACCTGCGCCCGATGCTGAGAATGAGATTCGTTACGTTCATGAGAAATATTGAAGATGATAGTGAGATTTATTCCGGTGATGTGATCCGAATGTACGTAAAGCGGGCTCTTGAGGAGGTCGGTATCATTTCCTCTGATGGAAAAAGGATTCTGCCGCTTGCAGATACAGCTTATTCTTTTCCGGATATGAATACCCTGATCGCCGAGGTAACTCACGAAATGCTGAAGGATCTGCGGGAAATTGCTGACAGATTTGAGAAAAATGAAGGGGAGCCGGGGCTCATGAGGGGAAAGGATGCCAGGCTTCTTTCCCCTATTCCCTGCCCTCTGCAGGATGTGATCTGCCTGGGGCTGAATTACACCGAGCACGCGGAGGAGGCTGCCGCTTATTCCAGTGAGTCCTTTGTGTCAAAAGACCGATATCCGGTGTATTTTTCCAAGCGCGTCCTGCGCTCTCCCGGGGACGGAGAGCCGGTTTCCGCTTACACTGGTCTGGTGGACTCGCTGGATTACGAGGCTGAGCTCGCCGTGATCATCGGGAAGGATATCAAGGGGATTTCCCCTGAAGAGGTGAAGGACAGCATTTTCGGCTATACCATTCTAAACGATATCAGCGCCCGCAACCTGCAGACACGCCACACCCAGTGGTATCTGGGAAAGAGCCTGGATGGCTTTACTCCCATGGGACCCTGCATTGTGACGGCGGATGAATTTGCCTGGCCGCCCAAACTCAGGATCGCCAGCATTGTGAACGGCGAACTGCGGCAGAACAGCACTACGGATATGCTTATTTTCGACATTGAACGAATTGTTTCCGAACTCAGCGCCGGAATGACACTCCGGGCGGGGACCATTATATCCACCGGCACACCCAAGGGCGTCGGAATGGGATTTGATCCGCCCAGATTCCTCAAACCCGGAGATACTGTCAGCTGTGTGATCGAGGGAATCGGAGCGCTGACAAACGTGATCACAGAATAAATGGCATGGAGAAAAGAGATGAGTTTAAATGACACTCCTTCGGGAGAGCGGATACATATCGGTTTTTTCGGGCGCCGGAATGCCGGAAAATCCAGCGTAGTGAACGCTGTCACGGGGCAGGACCTGGCGGTTGTGTCACAGGTGGAAGGCACGACGACCGATCCGGTTAAAAAGGCAATGGAGCTTTTGCCTCTGGGGCCTGTTGTTATCATCGACACCCCAGGCTTTGATGACGAGGGCATGCTGGGAGAGCTGCGCGTTCAGAGGACCAGAAAGATTCTGGCCCAGACAGACATAGCGGTATTGGTTGTGGACGGCAGCAGGGGAATGTGCGGCTGTGACCGCGAGCTTCTGGACATGTTCCGGGAAAGAAAAATCCCCTATGTGATCGTCTGGAACAAATCGGATCTGCCATCCGGGCCACCGACTGATGCGGTCAATTCTCCGGGGCAGGCTTTTCTCCGGGTCAGTGCCGTGACCGGAGAGGGAATCACGGCCCTCAAAGAGAAAATCGGGGAGATTTACCGCGACTGGAAGGCGCAGCAGGGGGAGGAACCCAGGCTGGTTGCCGACCTGCTGTCAGAGGGAGACCAGGTCATTCTGGTCATTCCGATCGACAAGGCTGCTCCCAAGGGAAGACTGATCCTGCCCCAGCAGCAGGTGATCCGGGACATCCTGGATGCCGGCTGCACCTCGATCTGCACACAGACCGGGACAGTGACGGCGACTCTGGAGAGCCTGCGGAAACCTCCCGCTATAGTTATCACGGACAGTCAGGCATTTGCTTCGGTCCAGAAGGATGTGCCGGAGAGCATTCCCCTCACGTCATTTTCGATTTTGATGGCGCGCTACAAAGGATTTTTGAAAACAGCCGTATCCGGAGCAGCCCAAATTGAGCATCTCAAAGACGGAGACAGGGTGCTGATCTCGGAGGGATGTACTCACCACCGCCAGTGCGACGATATCGGAACCGTGAAGATTCCCCGCTGGCTGCAGGCAAAGACCGGAAAAAACATCACCATAGAGACCTCTTCCGGGACGGGCTTTCCGGAGGATCTCACTCCCTATGCTCTGGTCATCCATTGCGGCGGCTGCATGCTGAATGAGCGGGAGATGAAGAGCAGGATCGGGCGGGCTGTCCGCCAGGGCGTGCCGGTGACCAATTACGGCACTGCGATCGCCTATATGAACGGGATCCTCAAGCGGAGCGTGGCTATGTTCCCGGATCTGGCCGGACTGCTGTGACATAGATTCCCTGGCTGAGAGCATGAAACGCGCAAAGAAATTTGCGAAGAAATTTGTGAAGAAGTGTACGAAGAAATTTGCCAAGAAATTTGCGAGGAACTCTACGAAGAAATGTGATAGTAATACGCAAAGAAATGTGCGAAGAAATACGCAAAGAAATGCGCGAAGAAATGCGCAGACACTTTTCATCACTTTTCATCATTCGCAAAATTAAGAACCTGGACATACACAAGACATACGCGATTTGAGACATTTGGCCATATGCTTTTGCCGGCATTAAGCCATGGACACAAGGATCAGACGGGAGGTAATGATGGGCAGCTATGATCTGAAGCGGCTGGAAGTCGCGATCCAGTACATCAGACGTATGGCGGAGGGCAGGAATCCGGTCACCAACAAGCCAGCTCCCCAAAATGATGTGCTGACAAATGTGAATGTGAACCGCTGCCTGAAGTTTGTGGAGGAAATCCTCTCAGATGTTCACAGTGCGGGAGGACAGGTCGGCGCTCCGCCCCGGAAGTCCTCCGCGCCCAAGCCATCTCTTTCTGAGACTTTCCCTTACGAGATCCTGACAGAGTTTCAATACGAGCAGGACCAGCAGATTTCCTATCTGCTCAATCAGATCGGACGTCCTTTGCCGGAGGATCAGAAAATGCCGGTGGCTGCCACCCTGGTCACCACCTGGCTGCGTGAAAACGGATATCTCGAAAAGCGCATGATGGAGGACATCGGAAAAGAAAATTCCGTCCCGACAGAAAAGGGCCGCGAACTGGGCTTATATTCGGAGAAGGCCGGTATGGGCCAGAATATGTACTACCGCGTTTATTACAATGAAAACGCGCAGAGATTTATTGTAGATCATTTCCGGCAGATTCTCAGGGAATACGAGGATATCCGTGCCCGCACCAAAAAGAGCAGGAAACAGGCGGCAGCCGACAGCAAAGAAGGGACCAAAGCTTCAGACACCCCGCCTTCTTCCGTCGATGCGGCGGCAGCAGACAAGGCAGAGAATGCGGGCGGATTTCGTCGGGATTCCCGGGACCGGGATTCCAGGGACGGAAACACGGAATCCGGGAGATCAGGGAAATCCGTTGAACCGGACCGCCGTGCATCCGGCAATTCTTCCGGCCGGCGGAGCAATGTTGAGAATGGCCCTGCCACGGGCAGACCTTCCGGCCGCCGGAGCAATGTTGAGAACGGCCCTGCCACGGGCAGACCTTCCGGCCGGCAAAACAGTGTTGAGGATGACCCTGCCTTTGCTTCCCTGCTGTCGAATATTTCCGACGGGGATGTATACGGAGGGGATGTGTATGGCCCTGAAAAGGACGGATTCAGCAAATTTGACTTCATGGGAGAAGGATGGGAATACTCTGACGAGGATATTCCCTGGTGATAATCAGATATGATCTATAAAAATAATATCAATGTATTTCGGGAAAAAAGAGTTCCGCTTCCTGACGGAGAAAGCTTTCCGGTCCTGTGTCTGCGCGACTGGGAAAAACTGAAGGGAGTCCGGAACTGCTTCACAACCCGGGCGGGAGGTGTCTCTGAGGGATGGCTGGCCAGCCTGAATTTTCGCAGGGGACTCTATGATCCGGAAGAAAACATTCTTGAAAATTTCACCCGCATAGCCAGATACTTTGATGTCGGGCCGGAACGGATTGTACATGTTCAACAGACCCATACTGCCAATGTGCGGATCATCACAGAGGAGGATGCCGGAAAAGGAGTGATCGGTACCGGAGAACTCACAGATTCGGACGGGATGATCACGAACGTGCCCGGCCTGGTCCTGTACATTTCCGTGGCAGACTGTGTTCCCCTTTATTTTTATGACCCTGTGAAGAGAGTCATTGCGCTTTCTCACAGCGGCTGGAAGGGGACTGTGAACCGCATCGGCGAGGTCACCATCCGGAAAATGCGCGAGCGGTACGGGTGTAACCCGTCAGACATTTATACAGCGATCGGTCCGTCGATCTGTTCGGATTGCTACGAGATTTCAGAGGACGTGGCAGAGGAGTTCTGCCGGTGCTTTTCAGCGGATCTGAATGAAATGACGGCGTCGGCACTACATGGAAACGAACCGGTCCATGACAGTGAGAAGAGCCTGCCGGAAAAGGAGGAGGCCGAAAAGATTCAAATACCCGGAAGAGGGCAGCATGCCTGTGAATCCCGGGAGATCATACCCGGTATTCTCAGGACCGGGAAGAGAGCCGGACACTATCAGCTTGACCTGTGGCAGGCCAATGTACGGATCTTCATTGAAGCTGGTATTTCCCCGGAACATATCACGGTGACCAATCTGTGCACCTGCGAGAACCCTGCGGAGCTTTTTTCACACAGGGCGACAGCCGGAAAGCGAGGAAATCAGGGCGCTTTCCTGATGCTGGAACAGCCGGCTTCATCCTGACGGGAGGAGCATCACCGTTACATGTAAACTCCTTTCGAGGGGGCGTGTACAGCGGCAGGAACAAAGAGTTCCCGAGGTATCTACTTTTCTCTTTTATTTTTATGAGAAATGCGGTAGTATTATAAAGCAGAAACGTGTCGCAGGATAAAATACGGAAATTGATCAGCGTGGATATGCTGCGGTGTGTTGAATTTGACCTTTGATGTATGGATGGAGGATAAAAATGAGCAGGTTAGGCAGATTGTTATTCGGATGTACGGTGCTTGGCGTAACGGCTGCAACGGTCTACTATTATCTGGAAGAGCAGGCAAAGAATTCCGTTCTTGACGATGATGATGACATCTTTAATGACGATTTTGATGATGACGATTTCGATGAGGATGACGATTCCGATGACACTGTGAAGTCTGATCAGGAAGAGACCGCGGCAAAAGTGAAAGCAGCGGCGACGAGGACTTATACAACAATCAAAAACGGCTCCACCGAGGCTTATACACGTATTAAAGAAGCGATCGGCCCCAAGGGCGAGACGGTTCTCGAGGTCGTCGGAGAGACAGCTGCCAAGGTCAAGGATGTTTTCGCGGACGGCGCAGTCAAAGTCAAGGATGCTCTGCAGGAGGAGCCTGAAGAGGATATCTTCGACGAGGATTATGTAGAGCCCGAGGGTGATGACCTGGATGAGGCTGAGGCGGAAGCAGTCGATGACGCTGTGGCTGAGGAACTCGCGGAAGAAGCTGAAGCCGCTGAAGAGGACGAGGCTGCTGAGGAAGCTGAAATTGCCGAGGAGGCTGAGACGGCGGAAGAGGCAGCAGACGCGCAGGAAGCTGAAGCTGCGGAAGAGGCGGCTGAAGCTGCGGCGGAAACCCCTGCTGAAGAGCCTGCGGAGGCCGTTGAGGAAGCTGCAGAGGCTGCTGAGGAAGCGGCTGAAGCGCCGGCAGAGGATGCTGCGGAGATCGCGGAGAAATTTGAAGAGAAGCCTGACAAGGTCGAAGAACTTTTCAAAGAGGAGTGATCAGGCTTTCTGATCCTGCAAAGACAGCGGATCGTTTTTTTAAGTTTTTATAATAATAAAAATGAGGAGCTGCAATCCCGGGATGTGATGACATCTGAGGGAAGCAGCTCCTTTTTTTAACTGATTGTTTCGGGTTTTTCCAGGGCGTTTTGCCGGACTGTTCCGATATTATTCCGATTTTATTCCGGCTTTTTTCTGCTTTTTACCTGCGCTCGTTCATGGGAATGAACTCCTGATAATCGCCGACATACTTTGTGGCGGGACGCATAATACGGCCGTCATAAAGCTTGTTCTCGAGGTTGTGGGCTACCCAGCCCGCCACGCGCGCGGTGGCAAAGAGCGGGGTGAAGAGTTCCTCGGGAATACCCAGCATGCGGTAGGCAAGGCCGGAATAGAAGTCTACGTTGGAGGTGATGATGTCGCCTCTTCTTTCTTTGATGACTTCCTTGACCGTGTCCTCGAACAGCTTGTAGAAAGTAAATTTGTACATGCAGCCCTGTTCCTCAGCCAGGCCGCGGCAGAGCTTGCGGAGGAGCTCCGCACGGGGATCGCTCAGGGTGTAGACCGCGTGTCCGAAACCGTAAATGAGACCGCTGCAGTCGTAATAGTTGCGGTCCAGGATCGCGTTGACGATCTTGCGGATCTGATCTTTGTCTGCCGTGTAGTCCAGGTCAGCGATGACCTGCTGCATCATCTTGGAGACCGAGATGTTGGCGCCGCCGTGTTTGGGACCCTTGAGAGAGCCGATGGAAGCACTGAGGGCGGAATAGATATCCGTTCCTGTGGAACCGACAACGACATTGGTGAAGGTGGAGTTGTTACCGCCGCCGTGATCCGCATGGATCAGCAGAATCGCGTCGAGCAGGTTGGCCTCGTGATCGGTGAACTTCCCGTCGGGGCGGAGCATATAGAGGATGTTCTCTGCGATTGAGTACTCCGGACGGGGGTAATGGATGATCAGCGAGCTGCGGTCAAAGGAGTGGACCTTTGTGTAGTAGGCATAGCAGCTCAGGGCAGGGAATTTGCTGATCAGGTTGATTCCCTTCAGAAGATTCTGATAGACGTCGGTCTCATCCGGAGAGTCATCGTAGTTGTAGAGTGAGAGGACAGCGGACTGCAGCTTGTTCATGAGATTGCGGGCGGGCTTGAGCAGGAGCTCGTTGGCCAGAAAACTCTCGGGCAGATCGTAGCGCATTGCCAGACACTGCTTGAAGTTTTCGAACTCCTCCCGGTCGGGCAGATAGCCGAACAGCAGCAGGAAACAAGTTTCTTCAAAACCGTAGTTCTTCTGGCGGTTCTTCAGCAGATCCTTGATGGAATAGCCGCGGAAGAGCAGGTCGCCTTCGCAGGGGATGACATTGCCGTTCTCATCTTTTGTATATCCGATAACATCGGAAATACGGGTCAGACCGATGCGGACACCGGTCCCGTCTTCATTTCTAAGTCCTTTTTTTACGTTGTACTCATTAAAGAGATTATTGGGAATATCGGTGTAGTTGGACGAACGTCCAAAGTACCTTGCAAGGATACTGTCATCGTTGAAGCTGGCACGTTTAGAAACAGGCATGGCTCCTCCTTTCGTGTCATAGTAGCAGATTAAAAAATCAGATATATTGATGCCTTGTATAGTTTGATTGACGCCTTGTATAGATTGATTGATGCCTTGTATAGATTGTGTAGATTGTATACATTAATACAGTGTATTATTGATTATAACATGTGAATCCAAAATGTACAGTTTATTTTTTGGATTTATTTGCGCTTTTTGCGTGTTTTTACGTGTTTTTCCTTGTCTTTTGCGTTGACGGAAAGGGGAGTATGGAAATCGGAGAGAGCTATTGTACTGGACTGTCTGAAACGCGGAAATTCTTTGCCCTGCTTTAAGAGACGGGAGGAGGGGGAAAGACAGGGAGAAGCAGCGGGAGCAGGCTGAAACCGGACTGAAAGCAGACTGAAAGAGAGACTGAAACCGGACTGAAAGCGAGACTGAAAGCAGGGAAGACAACAGCTTTTCATCAGCTGCGGGAGTGTGATACAATAAGGCGATGCAAGAAGGCCCTTCACAGGGCCGGGGATAGATACAGTTACGAGGAGAAATCATGAAATGTAAGGACTTCTCCGGCATGGTCCCCGCTTTTTTGAAGGATACTCTGGATGATACATCTCTGAGGGAGTTTCTCGAACACTATGACTCCTGCCAGGGATGCAGGGAGGAACTGGAGATTCAGTTTCTGATCGAAAGAGTCTTCAATGAGATGGGGGTTGCCGACGGGATCAACCTGCACAAAGATCTGCCTGAATATATAGGGAGAGAGCGGAAGCTGCTTAAAAAACGGTCGAGGCTGACCAGCGTGGCGGTCCTGATGGAGCTGACTGCGGTCATAGCCGTGGTGCTGACGGCCATACTCTTTTTTTCATAGGGCGGTTTCAAAAAATATATTTCCATGGCAAAAGGAAACGGAACTGCGCGGGGCTGCACCCGGATACGGTTCGAAAGAGGCTGTCCTTGTAACTGCTTTGCAGGGCAGAGACCTTGCAGACCGCATCGGGCGTGCAGGATTCGCAAGTGAGTCTTGAATATGGATAGGGAAAAAATGAGCACAGAAAAGAAAAAGAAACTGATGCTGATCGATGGCCACAGCATTCTGAACAGAGCTTTTTACGGTATGCCGGATCTGACCAATTCCAAAGGGGTCCACACAGGGGCTGTCTATGGATTTCTGAATATCCTTTTCAGTCAGCTGGATGAGGAGCAGCCTGACTATCTCGTGGTCGCTTTTGATGTTCACGCACCCACTTTCCGCCACGATGCCTACGCGGACTACAAAGGGACCCGCAGCGCGATGCCCGAAGAGCTCCGCCAACAGGTACCTCTGATCAAAAAAATGCTGACCGCGATGGGGATCGAAATCCGCGAGCAGGCAGGTCTGGAGGCGGATGATATCCTGGGAACCCTGGCGCGCAATGCCGAGGCGATGGATATGGATGTTGTTCTGATCTCGGGTGACCGCGACCTTCTTCAGATCGCGACCGACCGCATCTGCATCAGGATCCCCAGGACACGGCAGGGCAAGACCTCGATCGACGATTTCCGCGCTCCCCAGGTCCTGGAGACCTACGGAGTGACTCCGCTCCAGTTCATCGACGTGAAAGCGCTGATGGGTGATTCTTCGGACAATGTTCCGGGCGTGCCCAAGGTGGGAGAGAAGACGGCCACGCAGCTCATCAGGGACTACGGTTCCGTGGACGGTGTGTATGAGCATCTGGACGACATTAAAAAACCGGCTCTTCACAGGACTCTGGCGGAGAATGAAGACAAGGCAAGGCTCAGCCTGTTTCTTGTGACCATCAAGACCGACTGCGACGTCAGTCTCGACCTTGACAGGGCCGGAACGGGTGATTATTACACGCGGGAGGCCTTCGAGCTGTGCACAGAGCTGGGATTCAAGAACCTCCTCCCCCGCTTTGATAAGGCGATACTGGAGGATCAGGAAGAGGAGTTTTCGGCAGATGTGATCGCGGATGCTGCCGGCCTGTCGGAGCTGGAAAAAGTCCTTGTGGATGGAATTGCGGACGGTAAGAACTTTGTGATCGGCATCTGTCCGGTGATGGACCGGGCGGGATACGGTATGAAGGATCCTTCCCTGCTTGTGGGCGCGGCGGTATCGTTTGTTCAAAACGGCAGAAACCGCAGCTGTTTCATCAACGTGTCGGACCGCGAACTGGATCTTGATGCCTCCGCAGCCGGAGAGCCTGCGGGAGCCGGGAACGGGAATGGAGCTTCTTTCCCGGATGCCGCGGGAGAAGGCCGGGCAGAAGCTGCAGGGGGCGCAGAAGGGAAAGACAATGAAGACGCTGTCTCCGGCGGACCAGTCTCCGCCGCGGATCTGATCTCTTTTTTCAAAAAGATCAGGACCGAGGTCCGGGCAGGAGCAGGAGCCGGCGGCGCAGAGGACCAAAGCCGGCTTGCCCTGTTTGCACAAAAGGATCATATGGGCCTCTGGGGAATAGATGCCCGCCGCGAGTTTGCTGACGGGATCCGCATGGAAGGAATTACCGACCTTCAGGTGTGCTGTTATCTGGCCAACCCTCTCAAAAATGATTATGAGATCGAAGATGCCGCCAATGAGTATCTGGGTATTTCCCTGCAGAGCAGGAAGCAGCTTTTCGGCAAAAATACCTGGGCGGAGGCGGAGAGAGCGGACGCTGAGGCGGTCAGGTCTTATGCCTGCCGGGCGGCGGATGCCCTGCGCAGGATGGAACCTCTTGTCAGGCAGAAGCTGGCGGAGCAGGAAATGTGGGATCTCTACACACAGATCGAGCGCCCGCTGACCTTTATTCTCGCCGATATGGAGAGGCTGGGTATCAGGATCCGGCCGGAGTCCCTCAAGGAATACAGCGCCAAGCTGGGCGGCAGGATCGATGAGCTGGAACAGCAGATTTACAAAGAGACCGGATCGGTCTTTAACATCGCGTCTCCCAAGCAGCTGGGAGAAGTCCTTTTTGAAAAAATGGGACTTCCGGGCGGCAAGAAGACCAAGACCGGTTATTCCACTGCCGCGGGTGTCCTGGAGAAGCTTGCCCCGGACTACCCGGTAGTCAATGATATTCTGGAGTACCGCGGCCTGACCAAGCTGCGCTCGACTTACGCGGACGGACTCATGGCCTATGTGGCGGATGACCGCAGGATCCACACGACATTGACCCAGACGATCACGGCAACAGGCCGGATCAGTTCCACTGATCCCAACCTGCAGAATATCCCCATGAAGACAGACCTGGGAAGACAGATCCGCAAGGCGTTTATCCCCATGGACGGCTATATTTTTACAGATGCCGACTATTCCCAGATCGAACTGAGGATCCTGGCCCACATGTCCGGTGACCAGGGGCTGATCGATGCCTACAGGGAGAATGAGGATATCCACAGGATCACTGCGTCCAAGGTCTTCCACACACCTTTCGACCAGGTCACACCGCTGCAGAGGCGAAATGCCAAGGCGGTCAATTTCGGGATCGTATACGGGATCAGTTCCTTCGGCCTCTCCCAGGGCCTGAGCATTACAAGGCAGGAGGCCTCCGAATACATCAAGGCCTATTTCAAGACCTACCCGGGGATCAAGGTGTTCCTGGATGATCTTGTTTCCTCCGCAAAGGAAAAAGGTTACGCAAAGACCATGTTCGGCCGGCGCAGGCCGGTTCCGGAGCTTAGCTCCAGCAACTTCATGCAGCGTTCCTTCGGCGAGCGCGTGGCCATGAATTCTCCGATCCAGGGCTCTGCGGCGGATATCATGAAGATCGCTATGATCCGCGTCTGGGAGAGAATCGCTCGTGAACAGCTCAGATCCAGGCTGATCCTGCAGATCCACGACGAGCTGTTGATCGAGACAGCACCGGGCGAAGAGGAACAGGTCCGTCTCATCCTGGAGGAGGAGATGGGGCACGCGGCTGACCTGTCCGTGCGCCTGGAGACGGATGTGCACGGCGGCAGCGACTGGTACATGGCAAAATAAAGGAAGATTTGTCTGCCGGTGTGCGGCCTGTGCATGTTTGGAAGGATCATTCCGATAAAATATAAATTTAAAAATAAAACAGATAAAAAGATAAAGCAGATAAAAAGATAAAGCAGATAAAAAGATAAAACAGATAAACATCAGAGGAGATACAGCATTGAAACTGATCGGCGTGACAGGCGGAGTGGGCTGCGGCAAATCGGAGGTCCTGCGCTATATTGAGACAAATTACAGATGCCGGATCGAGTTCTGCGACGAGGTCGCAAGGGCTCTTGAGGCGCCCGGAGGGGCCATCTATGGGAGCCTGATCGAACTCCTGGACAAGTATCCGGCGGACAGTGGAGACGGCAAAACAGCTCCGGTTACTCTTGAGGACGGCAGAATCAATAATCCAGAGATGGCACGCAGGATTTTTTCAGAGCCGGATCTTTTGCAGAAAGTGAACGCCCTGGTACATCCTGCGGTAAAAAAGTATATTCTGGATGAGTCCGCGAAAGAGCGGGAGGCAGGGAATCTTGACTTTTTTGTCGTCGAGGCGGCACTGCTGATCGAGAGCGGATACAAAGAGCATATGGACGTGATGTGGTATATTTACTGCGATGAGCAGGAGAGGAGGCGCAGGCTGCGCTCCTCCCGCGGCTACAGTGACGAGAAGATCGACAATATTCTCAAGAGCCAGCTCAGCGAAGAGACCTTCCGCAGAAACGTGGACGTCGTGATCGATAACAGCGGAGCGATTGAAGACTCCTGCAGGCAGGTCGATGAGGTCCTGGCCTCCTACGGATATGTGAAAAAGTGAAAAGAGAAGAGTGATTGAATGACCGCCCGGAAGGAGTATCCTTCCGGGCGTTTTGCTTATGACAGTGCCTTTGTAATGTATTTTCCGCTTTGAGGCGGACACAGACCGGCCGGGAGGCAGAGGGCGGCGCGGTCACCTCTGCCCGATTATGCACGCCATGTCTGATCTGCACGACCACAGGTATACGAACCGGCGGAAGGGAGCAATCGTATATTGAAATTATCTATAGATGCAAAAAAAACATTCATGGATAAATTTCGATGTTTGTATATGCAAATAAAAATGAATGTAGCTATAATCTTGTAAGATGAAAATGTTATTTTTTTGTCATATAAACGGCTATGGGCTTGTGTAAACATTGATATTTGATTAAAGCTGTGCACTGTTTCGCGCGTCCCGCGCTTCCGCAGTGCTTTAATCATGCTCAGATTTTTTAACCTACAGGAAAAGGGGGAAGAGATGAAAGCAATCAAATGGCTGGACCGGCACTTTGAGGAAATCCTGCTGGTGGCGCTTCTGTTTGCGATGATGATCATTATGGGTATACAGATCTTCGCCAGATACGCGCTGTCAAATTCACTTTCGTGGTCAGAGGAGATCACGAGATTCTGCTTTATATGGACCGGTTTTTTGAGTATCAGCTATTGCGTCAAAAACAGTAAATCCATCAAGATCGAGCAGTTTGTGGAATGGTTCAGGGATGATTTCGATGGAAGAGGAGTGCATATGTTCCGCCTGGTCAGCTACCTGATCGAGCTGGTCCTCTTCGCCTACCTGCTTCCCTTCGCTTTCCATTTTGTGAAACTGTCCTACATGTCGAAGGCTGCCAGCCCCGCTGTGGGCATTCCCATGTGGATGGTACAGTCGATCACTGTGCTTTCTTTCGGTCTGTGCGAGATCCGTCTTCTTCAGAAATTCGTCGAGAGGATCCTCATGATCCGCAAGGGTGTCAAAGAAGAGATGCACAAGAGAGGGGAGGTCTGAATGTCTGCTGCGTTTGTTATGATCCTGTTTGCGGTATGCCTGCTTCTGGCTGTACCGATTTCCATGGCGCTTGCGGCCGCTTGTGTCCTGCCCGGCGCTTTTGACGCTTCCTTTACGGCAAGCGCCACCTATATTGTGCGCGCCATGTTCAATGCGCTCAACAGCTTTCCCATGCTGGCGGTTCCCATGTTCATTCTGTCCGGCATACTGATGGCCAAGGGCGGTATTTCCCGCCGTCTTTTCGATCTTTTTTCCTATCTGATCGGAAAGAGGACAGCGGGTCTTCCCTGCGCAGTCATCGTCACCTGCCTCTTTTACGGGGCTATTTCCGGATCCGGCGTGGCAACGGTGGCAGCGGTCGGCAGCATGACGCTTCCCATCCTGCTCCGCCTGGGATATGAGAAGAAATTCTGCGTGGCGATCATCGCCGTGGCGGGAAGTCTGGGCGTCATTATCCCGCCCAGCATACCCTTTATCATGTATGGCCTGGCTTCGGGAGAGTCCGTGAGCGATCTTTTTACCGCGGGCATTGTTCCGGGCATCCTCATTGCCCTGCTCCTGATGGTCTACGCGGTTTATCATTGCAAAAAATACGGTGAAGACAAGGAAAAGATTTCGGAATATATTGATGAACTGCACGGCAGAGGCTTTGTCAGCGTGATGAAAGAGAGCTTTCTGGCGGTCCTCTCACCGGTCATCATCCTGGGAAGTATCTACAGCGGGATCGCGTCTCCCACGGAAGCCGCGGTCATCTCGGTATTTTACGCGCTCCTGATCAGTCTGGTGGTCTACAGGGAGATCAAAGTTTCCGAGCTGTACGGCATGTTTCTGGAAGCAGTGGCAACCTACACCCCGATCCTGTTTATCATCGCGGCGGCGATCGCTTTTTCCAGAGTCCTGACCCTGATGCAGGTCCCTCAGAACGTCAGCAGCTGGATCCTGGCCAACTTCTCCAGCAAAGTGGTCATTCTGCTTGTCATTAATATTTTCCTCCTCATCGTAGGTATGTTTATGGACACGACACCTGCGATCCTGATCCTGACGCCCATCCTTCTGCCGATTGTAAAAGGCTTCGGCATGACCGGCATTCACTTCGGCGTGATGATGGTCGTCAACCTGGCGATCGGATATGTGACTCCGCCGATCGGTGTGAATCTGTTTGTTGCAAGTTCGATGACGCAGATTCCGGTGATGGAGATTTCCAGAAAGGCGATCCCGCTGATCTTTATGTTCCTGATCGCTCTTCTGATCATCACCTTTGTACCGGCTGTCAGTCTTGTTTTGCTATAAGAGACGGTTTTTCCCGCCCGGCAATCAAACAGCATTCATAAAGCAGAAGAGTACCGGCATCCGTCGATCGCGGCGCTCAGACAGAAGCTGATTGTGACTTTCAGATTTCCGCTGATTGTGGCTTTCGGACTTTCGTCGATTGTGACGCTGACGCATACGTCGGTTGTGGTACCAGGCATGGAGGTAAAGGATGAGTGGAAAACGAATCAGACAGCTGATCGCTGTCATGATCATTCTTGGCGCGATCATTTACGGCGCGCTGAGCAGCAGAAAAAATGAACAGACATTTGCCTGGCCGCTGGCAACCTGCAGTTCCGGCGAGACAGTCACAAACGTTTTTGCCCAGACGTTTGCGGACTATGTGGGCAAGCTGAGCGGCGGCAAAATGAAGATCCAGGTGTACACAGACAGTACCCTGGGAACAGATCTTGAGCTGATGGAGAGCATGAAGGACGGTGACATCCCCTTTATCGCGGCTTCCCCCTCCCCTCAGGTCAGTTATATCCCGCAGCTGTGTGTCTTTGACACGCCCTGTGTTTATACAGAGATTGAGACATTCCGCGAAAACATGCGGAATGAGGAGCTGATGAATGAATTCCGTGAGATCTATAAGCAGGCAGGCTACCGTTTCCTGGGAATCACCGATCAGGGATTCCGTGTGATGACCATGTCAAAGCCTTATACTGACCTCACATCCATAGCGGGACAGAAGATCCGCGTCATGGAAAACAAATATCACATCCAATTCTGGAAGAGTGTGAAGGCAAATCCGACCCCCATGACCTTTTCGGAGGTCTATATCGGACTGCAGCAGGGCACCATCGATGCCCAGGAAAATGCCCTTCCCCTGATTGTGACCGCCAAGCTCTATGAGCAGCAAAAGCGTGTGATCCTCACCAATGCCGTGCCGGATCCTGTCACACTGATCGCCAGCGGTGTCTTCATGGACAGCCTGACGAAGGAGCAGGCGGAGATCATCGAAGAAGCCGCCCGCCTGGCTCAGGAGGACGCCAACAAAATCTCGGACCAGAAGGCCGCGCAGGCGACGGAGTATCTGGAAGAAGCAGGTATGGAAATCGTCACACCTTCCGAAGAGGACTACAGTCAGATGAGGGAGATGTGCATGCCTGTATGGGATACGATCCGTGAAGACTGCGGCTCTGAACTTTTTGACGAGTACACCGCGATCGTGAAGGAAGAGCAATAACCGGAAGTATGGACCGCATCCATGATGAAGCCGGTTTCCCTTTCCGCGCGCCTGTCCATTGAGTGCTATGAAGAGACCTTTGATGCTGTAAACAGGGGGCACTTCCTGTTTTCTGATTATCTGAAGTCACGGGTATTACAAAATAAAGAATAAAAAACAGGCATTGACGGCAGCACATAGCGCCGGCAATGCCTGTTGGATTATTATTACATTTATGTCATTCGGCTGGTTCTTCAGCGCGAGGCACCGGGTGTCGCATTAATCGTACTTAATGCCGAGTTTCGCCTTCATGTATTCGCTGTCGACCTTCTCGCCCATGATGAGCTCGATTGCAGCCAGACCCTGGAAAAGCATCATGCCGGTGCCGTTCATGGTCTTGCAGCCGACTTCCTTGGCCATCTTGAGCATGGCTGTCTCGGTCGGAGCATAGACGACATCTGTGACGATGAGGTCGGGACGGAAGAAGGACTTGTCCGGAATGTAGGTGTAGCCTTCGAGAGGCTTCATGCCGCAGCCGGTCGCATTGGTGAAGAGAACGGAAGTGGCGATTTCCTGCTTGAGGGCGTCCAGATCTTCAAGATGGAAGAGGGTTGCCTTGCAGTTGGTCTTGGTGTTGATCTTTTCAACAGTCTCTACTGCATTGGGGTAGAACTTGTCGTCGCGGGCGAAGATGGACATCTCCGCCACGCCGTCCAGAGCCGCCTGGATCTGAATGGCGGTTGCGGCGCCGCCGGAACCGGCGATGGTGATCTTCTTGCCGATGATGTCGATGTTGTTGTCTTTGAGGGAGGCCATATAGCCGAGGCCGTCAGTGACATATCCCTTCAGGTAGCCGTCGCGGTTGGTGAAGGTGTTGCAGGCACCGACAAGCTGCGCTGCGGGATCCACCTCGTCCAGATATTTGTGGACGATGGTCTTGTTGGGCATGGAAATATTGCCGCCCAGGATTTTCATGGCGCGCACGCCCTTCATCGCATCCTCAAGATGCTCTGCGTCGACTTCAAAGGCGAGGTTGACTACGTCCTTACCGAGCTTCTCATACGCGGCATTGTGCATTGCCGGAGAGTTTGAGTGACGGATCGGATAGGCCAGAAGACAGGTTAATTCAGTGTGCCCGGTAATCTGATGTCTTTCCATAGGAGCTCCTTTTCTTACATGTACTGGTGCCCGCCAGAGGGGCGGTTAAGCGGATGGTCTGTGATGTATTTTCATAAACCATTCATGTAACTAATAAAAATATCTTTAAAAATAAAATAAATGAATTGTTTGAAATATACAAGACCCAAAATAAAAATGTGAGCCTGGACGGATTGTTGATACAGTCACACCCGCACCAGACACTCCGCTGTTTGGTGCGGGGCCTGAAGCCCTGACAGGGCTCAAGGGCGTTTTTCATTGGCCGAAGGCCAATTTGGAATGGAAAACGCCCCGTTACTGGTCACGGTGTGACCGGTAACGATTGCTGCGGACAGTGTTCTTCAGGCTCACATGACAAGGCTGCTGCTTCAGGGCTTCAGAAAATAATTCCTGTTTTCAGAAAATATATCTCGACTTGTACTGGAATGTCTTCGCGAATTCTTTAAAGGACACCACAAGCGGGGCAAAGTAGGTGTCTTTGAGGGAAGCCATATAGAAATGTCTCTCCGGTACAGGTTCAATGATCCTGAGTGTCTTCAGCTTCATTTCGGAAAGAATATGCATTTCCGGAATCACGGCGATTCCGAATCCTTTCGAGACCAGACCGGCGATCACCATGTCCTCCTCGATCTCCATGCTATGCCCGGGTATGCCTCCCGCTTTGGAAAAGAGACTGTCGATGATATCCCTCAGTCCGCTCCGGGGATCAAAGAAAATGTGCTGATA
>ODAJ011857230.1_pt1 | contig 17551 bp, 9 predicted proteins | sample 1539241 | NCBI WGS metagenome assembly ODAJ01 (sample SAMN02144231, study PRJEB22623) | gut metagenome | biome: sheep rumen | host: Ovis aries | place: New Zealand
AGCGGGATTGGCAGGGTCAAAATCGAACACAGCTACCAGAGCCACATCCTCCGCGGGCATAGTGTAGGTAAAGTTTGTTGAGGTAGATACAGCTGTTCCGTTAGCCGTCCACTGTTTGAAACGGTACTCGCTACTGTTAGAGTAGGCTCTCACATTGATTGTAGAACCTGCCTGTAACGACTGCGTTGCAGACTGGTTGGTGTATCCTGCATTTGCAGGTGTCACACCTATCGACAGGTTATACAACTGTACCGGTTCAGGGTCCTCACCGCCACCACCACCTTCGGTGGTATAGTTATAGGTAAAGCCGTAGAATCCGAGCTTCGTTCCGGCAGCCGTCACCGTATAGGTCTTGCCGGCAGTCACGTTAAAAGAGTATGTACCGTAGTACTTGGTTGCAACGGTGATACCATTATAATTACTCAGAGCAACGCCATCCTCAAGGACATAGAATCCCTTGTCTGCATTGAGGATAACGCCGACGGTTACTTCACCATCATACACGGGGTTGATGATATAAGCTGTTCCCGCATTTCCTGCTGCATTTCCATTGGCTCCATTGCCTGACGTATAAGCAGAGAAGCCGCTCACTTTACTTGAGGACACCGCAGCATTATAGTCGGCTTCTCCAGCGAAACCGAACGTAAGCGTAGCAACAGCTTCACTGGACTGGTCACCGTATGCAGTAACCTGGTCTCCGGCAGCATGTGTCTCGCCGGCTTGCAGCTTATAGCTTGCCGTGTAGCTGTCCGCTGCCCAGCTTGCCTGTGCGAAGAACACAAGCAGGCTGGTACAGACAGTTATATAATTTAATAATCGTTTCATAAGCATTTGGTTTTTACGTTATAACAATGCTTAGTTACTTATTTTACTACGGTCTTCCTACCGTTCTGGATATAGATACCACGCATGTTAGCATTTACACGCTGACCATTGAGATTGTAGATAGGAGCATCCTTGTCAAGACCATTGTTGCCGATGATGCTGATACCTGTTGTTTCACCGTCACCGATGCGGATTGCGAAGCGGCCCTCTATAGTACCTGCCTCAGCGTAGAAGGAGTATCCCTCTGTACCGTCAATACGAGTTTCTTCACCTGTCTGGCGGTCAATGAGGTATATCTCGTTCATCACCTTCGTATCAAGGGCAAGAGTATATGTGCCGTTAGCCTTTATCTGCATTCCCAGTTCTACGATGCCGTCGAACAGAGGACGCTCATTGATAGCATAGCGAACGTTGTCAAGTACAGTGTAGAGTTCTATAGCGCTTTCCTCTGTACTCATAAACTTGCTTGCATCGTGGCTTGCCTCATAGTCCATCTTTGTCATTGGGTTGATAACGAAACGTGTCTGGTCCTTAACGTCGTTGCCGCTAAGTGTCAGGTTAAATACGCTACGGTTGCTGGTCAACGGAACGTTGTTTACAACAACTTCTTCAATGTCGCGTATCTCCATATCAATCTGACGACCTTCCTTGCGGAATGTGATAGACTCCTGGTCAATAGGCTTCTGCAAGAAGAATGCCTGTCCTGGGTTCAGTATGTAAGCATCGTCTTGTGGTGAGTAAGCCTGGTAGTTACCATTGTAAGCATTCCATACAGTGATAGGTGCTGTTGTCTTCATAGCACGGATATCATAGTATGCTGGGAATGGGTTACCGATGAAGTTCCATGAGCGGTTATGCTCGAACTCACTCTCGTAGTTGTTAAGAGCTATCTCTAAGTCTTCGTTTGCGAAGATGTTGTTCTTGTTAACTGTCTGTTGAGCCTCAATCTGGAAGTTGTTATAGTCACGATTTCCATCGGTTGAAGCACTCTGCCAGATGTAACCCTGACCAGCCTGCAGAACGTCGTCAGCAGTCATGTTAACCCATGTTTCGCCAGTCATTCCCTGTGCTCGCTTCTCTCCGTCATACTTACGGATTACGAATGGTGTAGCTGCGTCATCCATAGGAATGATGTCGCCTACTCTGACGTCGAATGGCAGTGAGATGAAGTCCCATACATTAGTGCGGGTCTTAAGGTTAATCCAAACCTTGTCGGCACGAGCGTTAGCAAGATTCTTCAATACTGCATAGCAGTTGTCACGGTCATAGTAGTAGTTACCTGTTGAACTGTCGTACTTACCATTATACCTTGCCTGATAAGCATCCCAGTTAAGTACGAAGTTTGAAGCTGAGAGTGTAGAATTTCCGGAAACGGTAAGAGCAGCTGCCGAACCAACATATACGTTAGGACGATAGTCAAGGCTCAACTCATCGGGCCATGTCAGACGGTAGTCGGTTACTACATATATATTCTCCGGCATGATGTCGGCGGTTACGATATTGAAGGCTGTCCACCTTTCTGCCAGCTGATAAACTGCCTTTGAGAGTGCAGGTACTGTCAGCGTACACTGTGCCTCATAGCCGTCTCCAATAATATCACTGTTATTAGCATTTGCAGGAACTATAGCCTTAGCAGTCATCTTTTTAAGGTTTCGACATGCATAGAACGAATTTAAGATTGACTGCAACGAACTTGGCAGAACTACTTCTTCAAGGGCATCACAGTAACCGAATGCATACGAACCAAGTGTTGTCAGACCTTCTGGGAGTTCAACGCGTGTCAAAGCATCACAGTTCTGGAAAGCACTTTCAGAAATGGTCTGCAGGGTAGCGGGGAGTGTAAGTTCTGACAGTAATCTGCATCCATAGAATGCTTCACGACTTATCTGTGTCAGTCCGTCTGCGAAAGTTACCTTCTGCAGCTTCACCTGACCGGAGAAGGCGCTGACTCCGAGTTTCGTAAGTGCTGCCGGGAATGTTACCTCTTTCAGACTACCAGCAATGCTATTGTAGTAAGAGCAGTAGAATGCTTCGGCACTGATGTTCTCCAATGTCTCTGGGAATACTATTCTTTCAAGACTGCGGCAGTTACGGAATGCTCCGGTATTGATGACGCGCAGCTGCGGTGACAGCGCTACGTCCTTCAATGAAGTACATCCCTCAAAGACGTACTTGCCAAGTGCTGTCATCTGGTTTGGCAGTACCACCTTCTCAAGAGACGTCATGCCCTGGAACTGGTACTCGGCAAACGTTGTTACATTAGTCGCCGCCATATTAAGCTCCATGAGGTTCGCAAGGTTCTTAATAGTAGTAAAGTCTGTACTATTGAGCTTACCACTTACTCTTAGACCCTTTACGTCAGTAAGATTTGCTGTACGATCGAGGATGAGATAACCGAGTGTTCCAGCCTCTGTTACGTCGATAGTCAGATAAACCTGTGCGAGGAGGTAGTTGTAACGGTTCATCTGGGCAGTCAGAGTAGCGATGTCGTTTGCAGAATATGCTCCTGAAGCCATTCCATCGCGTATTTCGCCAACCTTTGCCGTTGCCTCAGCAGCGTACGTCGCGTCGGCATTCGGATTCTGCTGTATTGTGTTCTCAACAGCCTGTAACAATCTTTCCAATGTCTGATACTGCATATCAAGAGCAACAACAGCATCGGTCTGGGTCTTCATATTTCTCAAAGCTGCCTTCAGCACCTCCTTGCCAGACTCAGCAGTAAGTGCGCGTGCCTCCTCGATGAGTGCAGCAAGTTCTGCCTTGCCCTTAACATTCTGATAAGCCAACGCTGCAATTGCTGTCTCGCTGGCAACTATCTGCGATGCAATGCGTTCAACGAGTTCTGTCTCTGACGGATTGTCGAAGTATATCGTTATTGAACTGATATTGCAGGTATTATTTTTATCTGTATTAGTAAATATAACTTCGTCGGCATCACCTTCCCATGTAGTTGAATTCTTCATTGTTCCGGTACTTGCAGAGAGGGTTCTGCTGTTATTTCCATTAAATTCAATAGAAACAATAGGCATTTCGTTAGAACGCACTGTCATCGTGTTACCTGAATATAAATAGAGGTAGTCATAGTTGCTCTCTGGCGTGTAGTTGCTATTAGGTCCAGAAGCAATGAGAACATTAGCATTTTGTCCGTTAATCCATTCGTTACCATTCCATGTACGCCACCCGCTACTATATCTCAAATTGATTGTCTCTGATGGCAGTACGGCATTTGTAAGTACATCATTTATCACCTGACGAAGTGTTGTTGTTGCAGCGGTCATAGTCTCATCTACTTCTGTAGCAAGAGCCTCTTCTGCTGCGGTGATAGCTCCTTCAAGCTGGTTAACACCTGTTGGTGTAAGCTTTGTATTGTTCAATATGGTCCTTGCCTCAGCGATAGTGTTATACAGCTCATAGTAAGCCGCAGACTTATCATCTACTGGATCAGCAGTAGCAATCTCAAGTGCGCCGCCTTCCTCGTTAATAACTTTCACGCTCTGTGCTTCCGTTGAGGTGAAGTAAATTCCGCTCCATGATATTTTACTACCACAAGCCATAGCCAGATATGTGCTGCCTGCTTTAACCTTGAAGTATATCACTCCAAGTCCGTTGCCTGCTGTTGATGCTTCTGGATCACCTGTATAATTACGAATTAGCCAATCTACAGGTTCGGTAATATAGTAACCATCGTTTGGTTTTATTTCTCCTGCTATTACATTATTAACAGCACTTTCGTAGATGCTTTCCAAAGCATACTTATATCCTATTGGCAAACCATCTTCAAATACCATATATGCCTTGTTGGTTGACAACTTAGCAGGAATATAAATCCATCCGTCTTTCTTGGCAACGACCTTTACTGCCCAACCATTCGCAGGAGGCATTAAGGACAAAGCAGGACTGTTGCCATCAACATCCTTCGGGTTTGTATTGCCTTGAACAGCATTACTGGTACTGAAGGTATTGTCTCCTATTATAACATAGGTATAATCGTCATTCCTAGCAGAAATAGTTCTTATATTATTCTCAAAGGGGTTATAGACATCCATGTTCTCTCCGCTGTACCACTGGAAATCTGCACCTATCGGAGTAGATTCACTATATATTCCATATTGTTCTCCATCCATCTGGAAGGCTTCAGTAATACCAGGTATTATGGTTCCGCCACCACCAGAATTTGAAGTTGTAATTTTCATTCTCCAACCTTGAGAAATGTCCTTGCCACCAGCCCACGTAGCAGTGATGTTGAATATTCTACCGGTCTGAGTCAGGTCAACCATAAAGTTGCCGCCTTCGTCTGCTGAAAGCCATGAAGGAATGTTGCCATCAATAGTTACTTCATAGTAGCCAATCCAAGTGTTGAAGTTTGGACGAAGCTTGAATTGCCATAAGTTATCATCAAATTCATAACCTGTCAGGTCGATGGTCGCTGTGAATGTCTTACCTCCAACGAGGGTAAATTCAGAGCCATCGGGCAAACCCCATCCGTTATGATTACCAGAAATACCGAGTGATTTCACTTCCGCATCGGGAATCACAATGTAATTTTCAGTAACATCTTCAAGGCTTACATAACCACTACCATCGTCCCAATTAAGTATGAAATAGCGGTCTGAAGTAACATTATCAACATTGGATGTCTGTCTGGGTCTTTCTATATTACCATCGTTGAACAAGTAACTTATATACTCAACAGACTCTGGGAAAGAATACTTCCAGAACAAGTCACCAGTAGCAGGATCAGTCCAAGTTTCTGTAAACTGATTCGCGCCAGGCCAGCTGCCAACATTGTAATCAACACCATCGCTGGCACCCCATGACCAAATGTATGGAGCAGTTTCTGCCTGAACATAAACAGTAATACTTTTTGCCATCACTACTCCACATACCATGAGGAGAGTGGCCATGATGAATAAGTGAATCTTTTTCATAGGTTTGGTTTTTAGTTATGTATATTGGTTTATTATCTTTCTTCTATTACCATGTGATATTCATACCCATTACGAAGTTAGCGTTAGAGGTAAGAGGAATAAACTCCTTTGTAGTCTTGCCCAGGATGTGGTCCATACCGAGGAAGAAATTGAAGCCCTTCGGGTGAACGTTAAGAACCCATCCCATGCTGGCGGTAAAACTGTTGACGCTGAAGTTCACGCCGCCATCGAGCCATTTCAGGGGTACCCAGTTGGCGCTCAGACGGGCATCGGTCCAGGAATAAGGTCCGCGGAAGCGGCTGCTGCTCAGGAAACCGAAGGTAATCCTACGATAGGCAGGCAGGTTATACTCTGCACCGAGGTTCATAGTAGCACCGATGCCGGTGGTTCGTCCACCCGCGTCGGTGACGGTCTGCAGATTGGCGAAGTCGATTAACTGATCCTTGTAGTTGTCGCCTTGATTCTTGAAGGAATTAGGGCTATTCTTGGATACTTCTGCATCATGGAAGCCGTCGAACTCGAAAGGTTTGCCGGTACTTTCGGCACGCATATCGGTGTTCCAGTGGATAAAGCCAAGGTCAAGGAGTGCGGCACTGACTTTCCAGTCCTCATTTATTTTATATACAGCACCTAAATCTACTGCCATACCGAAGCCTCCGACACCGCCGTTTTTCACATCTACACCCTTTACACGATTGTACGTGCCGCGGTCAGGGTTATTATACTCTTTTTCTTCCATTTTGTACTTCCAGCCCTTGACAGAAGCATCGACAGTAGCCTTGCCGGAGATAATCCACTTGTTTGCATCCTTGAGGTTGGCGGTGAGGCCTTCGAACTTCGCGTCAGCACGTCCACCACCGAAGAGGAGCTTGAACTTGGCACCAACACGCCACTTCTCGTCAAGCTGACGGGAGTGACCGAAGGCCAACTCCACGTAAGCCTGGGCGTTAGCGTTGATATCGCCGATATCGTAAGTGTTATTGCCTGTATTCCTTGCGAACTCGAAGAACTCGTAAGGAATGGAAGTACCGAAAGCCACCTTGGTATTCAGTTCTACGGTGTTGTAACCGCCGAAGCCCTTAAAACCGACGGATACTATAGGGATATTTATATCGCCGACAACACGGTTGTTGCCTGACGACAGTCCACCAAGAGCATCACCAGTGGGAATGCCGGGATGCATAAAGGTTACCAACGACTTTCCGGTGTTTATCCCGTATTCACTGCTCTTGAACAGTACGTCGCGGACACCGAAGTTTCCCTGAACCTTCACGTTTAAGTTACCCAAGACAGGAATGGCGCTATAGCCTTCATCATTGCCATAGGCAGGGTTCATGGTATGTCGGTAATTATAGCCTTCCGTAAAGTAGGCTGAATTCAATGTCTGTGCCATAGTAGCAGTACTTATTGAAAGTATTGCCACAGCCATTATATATTTTTTTGCGTTCATAGTCTATTTACATTAAGGTTAAACATCAGTTGGCATCAATTATCAGTTTTCCGCTGAGGTTCAGGTCAGTGGTTGTGATGGTAATCTTCTGGTTCTTGTTGAGAACCTTGCCCTTCTCACTTGCTGCGGAGGGTGCGGTTACCAGCAACTCGTATTGTATGCCGTTAAGTTTCTTAAGGCCAGCACCTTCCGGATCGATAATCTCGTACTTAATGGTGCCGGCAGTTTCGCCTGCTTTAACCTTATTTTCAATAGGCTTCACGGTCAATGTGGTCAGTTCTGTGCCGCCAACGCCAAGGGGCTTGACGTTAATCTCAAGGTTGGCTGGAACTCCGTTGTTGACACTTGCCGTCAACTGCAACGTTGCACCCTTCGTCAATTCCAGATCCTTGAGGTCTTTATTCCAGTTGTCCTCTGTGGAGTTGTATATTATATTGGCTTCATCGCCGAGTACCAAAGGAGCAGAAATGGTGTAGTCGGGTTTAATAAGATAGTCGTGTCCTAACTCTACCATCGCATCGCTGGTCTGCTGACTTTCGTACTTCGTTATGTCAATGTTAATCTTCATACCCTCCTGCACCTTCTTGATGAGATTTGTAAGGTCGGGAGCGACGACTGCTTTGTAGCCCGACAGGTTTGCGGGAGCCTTGCGACAAATGACAAGGCGTGTGGTGCTGTTGGCTGCGATGGGCAACTCGTTGCCCTTTGCCTTGCTAAGGATAACGTCTGCCTGAGAAGTCGTGGAGCTTAGCTTTGCCTCAGCATAGCCGTCAATAGGAAGGTTCGACACTAACGTCAACCATATCTGCGGATTGTCAATGTCAGTCACTACGCGGGCATCGGTCAGGAAGTCGGGCAGCGAGTTAATGGTGGTTGAGCCTACTGCCTGTAGGTCTATGGTTGGATTGAACCTGCCGTTAGCGGCTGTCACGTCCATACTTCCAATAGTTACGACACCACTGACTGGCAGCGTTGCTGCGCTGGGAACTTTCAGCTCGGCAATGTCTATATTCATGTGCACATTGTCGTGCACCGTAAATGCATGATTAGCATCCAACCCTGCTTTAATCTGTTTCAGAAGGAAATTCAAGGTTACCTTACCGCCGCTGACAGTCACGCTGGTCAATGTCAGTTTGTTGGTGGTATTGTCGAAAGTGCCGCCGTTCAGGTTTTCTACCACGAACTGGTGGGGCAGTGTTACCTCGAGTTTGTTAAGTTTTGTCACAGTACTCAGCGTAATTTCTATCTTCATAGAGACACCGTTGCCAAGCACCACATAGTTCAACGACTCCACATCGTTAGGAACGTTGAACTGATAGTCAATTAACGAGATGTCGCCACCCTGTGCCAGCGAAACACCATAGTCTGAGGGTTTGATAGTCTGGCCGGCAAGTGCTTGGATGCTGGCAGGAAGGTTGATAGCAGGGAATGCCAGCGTTCTGGGCGAACCGTTGCTGTGAATACTGTTCACGCGTACCTTAACATCACTAACGTTTTCCGGGGCTTTGCCGAACTTGTAGTCACCATTGTTGTCAACGGTGATAATGTCTGTGCTTCCTAAATCCAGAATGTCGTCGAGAGTAACTACAACGGAGTTGTTGGTGGGCAGGTTCAGATTTCCATTTCCAATACTCAGTGTAGCATCTACCGATGAAATCTTATAACCATCATCAGCACACCCGCTCAAAAGCATGCCGCCGACAACGCAGGACAAAAGGAGCAGTTGCTTCTTTGTTTTTGATTGTTTCATAAATTATTTTTTTTAGTTAATTAAGTTTTCATGTCGCATAGTCTAGTTGTCAAGAGTTCGTTCAGATACGAAAACGTGAAACTGCCTGCTTAGTTTTTATACTGCGTATCACTACGTAAACGTTTGCAAATATATTAAACATTATTAGTATAACAAAGAAATTAAGGCAAAAAAATGTTAATTGGGTTTCCCCCCCACCAATTAACACCAGAATATTTTCTTTTTTAATGTCACTTTTGTCACTTTTATCAAACAGCCTTATATACAACGTATTGCGAGTGACAAAATGGTGACAAAAGTGACATTATTTATCTTATTTCCTTTACTAAATATACCGTTCCTTGGTTGTTGTGTTTGTGAATTAGCCCGTCAAGATTTGTCAGCAGTCGTCCGAATTGACGCAGATTGCCAAGATTAGTGCGAGAGCCGGCGATATGACGTATTCGGTCATAGATAGCGGTAGCGGAGAGGAAAGTGCCCTCCTCCTCGTTCTTCGCAGGTACGAAACACTCGTTGAAATACTGCATTGACGACGGCAGTTGCTGGAACTTCCTGTTGTTCTCGATAATCAGCTCGGTCTGCTCGGCATCGAACCAGTAGCGTTCGTCGTTACGTATTGCGGCGACAGCCTGGGCGTAGAGTTGTTTGTGGTTTATAGACCTGCCAATCTTTATCGGTCCTGTCAGCTCAACAGCGATGAAACGGCGATTTCCTGAAGGATCGGTGAGGATGTCAGTCATGTTGGCAGTAGCTATAAACGATGCGTAACGCTGCTGTTCCTCCACGTGTTTACCATAGGGACGCTTCACCTTCACCGATGCCAACTGGATGATATTTTTCAGGAATCCTTCTTGCACTTTCTGCGGAATTTGATTGAATTCATCGAGGTTTATCAACAAGAACTGACTCATCGCCTGAAGCACCTGACGCTTCTCGCTAAGCACAAGACTGTCGTTATATCCCCACTGAAGGTCTGGTGGTATCAGCGAACGACAGAACGTCGATTTGTTGTAGCCCTGCTTGGAGATAAGCAGCGGAACAACCGAGTTTCCGTATCTGCGTGACCACCCCATCCACTGGGCTACCATTCCGAGGAACCACGTATAGAACCAGTCTTCCCAATAGGGACAGTCGTTGGGAACGGTGCGTGCCAACTGACGGATATGATCTACGCGGTCCCACTTGCCTTCAAGTCCCCAGAGATACGAGCTCACCGGGTCGTAGTCTTTTATCAACGTGGAGTTGATATAGCGCCGCACATCCTTGTCCCACACGTTAAGTCCTGCCACACGAGCCTCCATAGCAAAGCTGTTTGTGGCGCGTTCATCGACAGGACGCCAGCTCCAAGGTGCATTAACTCTCATAAACTCGGTATAGCCCATCACCTTGTTATACCTGAAGGAGTATTTCCCACCCAGGTACTCTATCAACTGACGGGTCTCCTCACCAGGAACAGCCTTCTTCGTGTCGTCGGCTGGTTCCGGAGGTGTTGTATCTATTTGCTGCACAGGCTTTTCCTTAGTATCAATAACTCTGAACGGAGTAGGATTGGGGTTACGATAAGGGTCGTCGTCGAGGGTTCTTCGGAAGCGCACACTCAGAGAGCCTCCACCGCCTGTTACGGGGTGAGGAAGCACCGCCGAATATACCGCCGCCAAACGTTCGTAGCCGTCGGCGAGAAAAGCGTTCATATCTTCTTCCGTAGTAGGCATCCTCCCATCGTCGGGAACAATGCTTACCAGTATCTTCACCGACATACCGCTGGAGCCCTTAATGGCTATCATCGTCATAGGAAGCATCTTGGCAGCCTGTTTCACCGCCAGCACGTCACGATTGTCGTAGAGGTTCCCGACGCTAAGAAGAACTACCGGATTATAGTCTTTTATAGCGATGGAACCGTCATTTTCGCGCTTCATGACGGCAGCAGGATATATCTCTGGCAACAGTCCTTCTGAACCCAGTTGTGAGTAGGACTTGTACTCGAGAGCCTCTCGTGCACTACGTCTCAAACTCTCAACCTCACCGTAGCGAGTATCCTTTGTGAATTCCAAGAGCATCTCATCTAACGTCAGCGTCTTCACAAACTGCTGCTTACTTCTTGTTATTCTTAATCTTGTAACTTTCATACCTTTTTTTCGTTTTAATGAAACAACCTGTTCCTAAGTCTGAAGCTGTCAGTATCACACTGCGAAACTAATAGTTTCGGACGGTGAAACCAATAGTTTCACGCCTTGAAACTCCCGTGATTACCACTCTCGAAGAACTGATACTCTTCCTTAAAGCCGTTGAACTCCACGAGTCCCGTATAGCCGTACCTGCCGAAGAGCTGGTGTATCCACTCCTGCTGTTCCGGACGAAGACGGTACGTCCCGTTGAAATAGCGATAATATGCGGTTTTTCCGCCTAAATACTTCATCAACTCGGCTACCATTTCGTGATAATCTTCGTGACGGACCTTATTGAAAAGTCCTCGGAAACCAACGGCAACAGTCACCTTGTTTATCTTGTGGAACATCTTACACTCGCCATCTATGCCAGCCCGTGGCGTCACCACGAATGCCGCCATTTCATCATCGGGAAGCGCATCGCCAGCCATGTGGCGCAGACAGTGAGAGCGCAACTTGCACTCATTGTTAAAACAGAGTGCCCAATTTGTAGGCACATCGTTGAATTGTAAATCCTGAGTTCGCATCTTTTTTCTTATTTTTAATTAAACATATAATATTAAATTTCACCCTACAAAGATACAAAATTTTTCGCAAAAATGCAAATTTTGTAGGGACAAATTTCATAAAAATATTGTCGTTTTCGCAATATTTTGTCACTTTTATCACTATTTTATCACACTACAATTCCCTATAACACAGGCGATATGACGAAAGTGACAAAAGTGACAACAAAAATAAAAAACTCACGTGCGCGCGCGTGAGAACCTAATTTTATTGATAGGCATATTTTGTCGTTATCTCAAGAATTTGTATCTTTGCATCGGATATCTGTAAAACAAGAAATGCCACACACAAAAGAGGAACTGTCACGCCTGGGCATAAAGCCAAGAGACATCGAGCACGACCAGCATCGACGTGCGCAGTGGTTAGACTATGGTGATGTCGGTCTATATATGATAACGATGTGCGTAGAAGGGCGCAAGCCCGTCTTTGGGCACCTTGTCGGCAACTGGCGGGCAGCACGCGGCTCAGAAGACTTTCCGCATATTGTTCAGTCAGCGTTAGCACAGCGTATCATCAATGAAGAACTGCCAAAGATAAGTCGCAAATACCCACAGGTGGAGGTGTGGCAGGCAACTTTCATGCCGGACCATATCCATTTGCTTATATACGTCCGCAGTGCGCTGCCTAAGGGCAAGCACCTTGGGCATGTCATCGGTGCTTTCAAGGGCGGCTGCAGCCGCCAGTGGTGGGGACCCGGGACGGGAGGACCCGGGGCTGACGCCACGGGAACAGCGGCAGGAACAGCGGCGGGAACGACGGCGGGAACAGCGGCGGTGCCCACCGCGTCAGCGGCGGGAATAGCGGCGCGGCGTCCTCTTTTCGAGGAGGGCTACCACGACCGCATCATTAGGCGGCCGGGGATGCTGGAAGTAATAAAGCGGTACATGTCCGACAACCCCTTGCGTGCTATCATGCGCCGAAGCCTCCCCGATTTATTGGAAAGACGCCTCCACATTCGTATCGGCACCCACGATTACGCTGCTTTTGGCTGTCTCTTCCTGTTGAAGAGAGCAGAAAAGGAGCAGGTGTTCTACCATCGTAAGGACCGTTCTACGGGTATCCCTACAGAACAAACCGAAGCGTTCCGCGAGAGCCGCCTCCGCCAACTGACGGAAGCGCGACAAGGAGTCGTCCTTGTTTCACCAGCGATATCTAAGGGAGAGCGCATCGTTATCAACGACGCCATCGACGAAGGACTTCCCGTCATACAACTTCAAAAGGAGCCTATCAGCCAGTATTGGAAACCCGAGTTACGTCGTTTCGAGGCGTGCAGTCGTGGTATGCTTCTCATCTTGTCGCCTTGGGAATTAGACGAAGATATAGCACACGGTTCCCCCGTCAGCGATTTTGCACGATTTCACCACCTTAACGATCTCGCGGCGGAGATATGTGCAACCACCGAAGCTTCTTTGATTAATTTTACACACTCACCTCAGCCTTGATGTGGTCGTAGGGGTCGTAGCCCTCGAGTTGGAAGTCTTCATAGCGGAAGTCGAAGAGGTCCTTGACATCAGGATTTATCTTCATTACCGGCAGCTTTCGCGGGGTGCGGGTGAGCTGCAGTCGTGCCTGGTCAAGGTGGTTAAGGTACAGGTGGGTATCGCCGGTAGTATGTATGAACTCTCCCGCTTTCAGTCCTGTTACCTGCGCCATCATCTGCAGCAGCAGGGCGTAGGATGCAATATTGAAGGGCACCCCGAGGAAGGTATCGGCAGAGCGCTGATACAGTTGCAGCGAGAGTCGTCCGTCGGCAACGTAGAACTGGAACATAGTATGACAAGGAGGCAGCGCCATAGAGTCCACCTCAGCGACGTTCCATGCGTTGACAATCATTCGTCGGGAGTCCGGCGTCTCGCGTATTTGTCTGAGGACGTTCTTTATCTGGTCTATCGTGCCCCCCTTGTAGTCGGGCCACGCACGCCACTGGTGTCCATAGACCGGTCCCAGTTCACCATTCTCGTCAGCCCACTCGTTCCAGATACGCACTCCGTGTTCCTGGAGCCAGCGCACATTAGTATCACCGCGGAGGAACCACAACAGTTCGTAGATGATACTCTTCAGGTGTAGTTTCTTTGTTGTCAGCAGCGGGAAGCCGTCGTCGAGATTATAGCGCGACTGCGTTCCGAAGATGCTGAGAGTTCCTGTTCCTGTACGGTCTTCTTTCTTGACACCCTCCTTGAGGATGCGGTCAAGTATGTCTAAGTATTGCTTCATAATCTGGTGTATGTGTACTTTTTATTCTCCATTCTTTAGGATAAAGGTTATTAGCCCGCGACCCGATGTTCTTACATTGTCCCAGCGGGATGCCCTGATAGCTTACGGTGACGATGCCCAAAGGAGCGTCCGGCGGCAACACTATCGCCTCGCGACGAAGGTAGCGAAGGGCTGTGTGGTAGTCTATTTCTATAGGGTTGAAGGTGGAAGGTGGAGGGTTGAGGGGTGAGGGGTGAGGGTGGAAGGGTGGAAGGTTGGGGGAGGCTCCTCCTCTCTTTTTAACAACCGCCATGAAGAGTCCTTCGCCGCGTGTCATTCCCGGCAGGAACCGATAGATAGGAGCGATGAAATCGGGCAAAATTGAACCTTGGATGTTCCATTCCGCTTCTGTATGTACGGGTAGAACCTCTGCGTCGAAGTTCTCGAGAATCCACTTTATGTTCTCCTCGTTTTCGAGGGTATTGAAGGTGCAGGTGCTATAGATGAGCAGTCCGCCCGGGGCGAGACATTCCCACGCATCGCTGACTATCTCGCGTTGCAAGCGCTGACATTGCTCCACCTTCTGCAGACTCCACTCAGCTATTGCCCCTTCGTCCTTGCGGAACATTCCCTCGCCAGAGCAGGGAACGTCGGTAAGGATGACGTCAAACTGCTGCTTGCTCTTGCGGAAGTCCTTGGGATAACGGTTTGTCACGATGTGATCAGGGTATCCCCATTTGGTGACATTCTCCTCAAGCACCTGTGCGCGTCCTCGTATCGGCTCGTTGCTGACAAGTCGGCTGCCCTCAGGAAGCACGCTACGCGCCAGCGTCGATTTACCCCCTGGGGCAGCACAGAGGTCGAGCATAACTACGGGCTCCGTGACATACTGCCTTAACACCTGATGGAGGAACATCGATGACGACTCCTGGACGTAGTAAGCACCAGCGTGCAGCAGCGGGTCGAAGGTGAACGGAGGACGATGAGTGAGGTAAAAGCCGTACTCACACCAAGGCACCACACCGTCGCTGAGCACCACCTCCCACTCCTTGAGGTCTATCTTTGAGGGGTTTATGCGAATGCTCACAGAAGGCTCCTGGGCAAGTCCTTTACGTAGGACGTGCCATAATTCGGGCGCCATCATGCGCTCCATCTGCGTTATGAAGTCTGCGGGCAATTGCATAATTTTGGCACAAAGTTACGAAATAAGTGAGAGAAATGCAAAAGAAAAGCTTTTTTCTTTTCATTTCCGAACGAAAAGTAAGTTCGACGAAGTCAAAGTTATAAAATAATTCGTAAATATTAATGTGTAATTCATAATTATTTTGTACTTTTGTGCCCAAATAGCGAAGAAGCAATGAAAAAAGAACAAAATACGGAACAGGAGTTCAGGGACGTAATGAAGGAATGTCGCGATGTTTTCGCCAGTAAGTTGCACGACTACGGCGCTTCGTGGCGCATACTGCGTCCCTCGTCGCTCACTGACCAACTCTTTATAAAGGCAAAGCGCATCCGTTCGCTGGAGCAGAAGGGCGTTTCGAAGGTAGGCGAAGGTATTCGTCCCGAGTTCATCGCCCTCATAAACTACGGACTCGTAGGACTGATACAGTTGCAGAACGGGTTTGTCGATGAGGTGGATATGAGTCCCGAGGAGGCGCTGAAGCTGTACGACAAGCATGCCGACGAGGCTCTGGAGCTGATGCTCAAGAAGAACCACGACTACGACGAGGCGTGGAGGGCTATGAGGGTAAGCTCATATACCGACTTCATACTGACGAAGATCCAGCGAATAAAGGAGATTGAGGACCTTGAGGGTGCGACACTCGTTTCCGAAGGCATCGATTCGAACTATATGGACATCGTGAACTATGCGGTGTTCGGAGCAATAAGGCTAAGAGAGTGAGAATTGTAGTGAACATCTGCCGACTGGTGGTGGCGCTGACACTTATCTTCTCGGGATTCGTGAAGGCAATAGACCCCTTAGGCACGCAATATAAGATAGACGACTATCTGGGGGCGCTGGGACTGCTGTCCTACGTGCCGCAATGGGTGACGCTGTCCACGTCGATAGCACTGTCGGCGCTGGAGTTCCTGCTGGGAATACTGTTGCTCTTTGCTATCCACCGGCGGGTGGTGTCCCGACTGATAGTAACGTTCCTGGGTGTGATGACCCTGGTGACGCTGTGGATATGGATTGCCGACCCCGTGAAAGACTGCGGATGTTTCGGTGACGCCGTAATACTAAGCAACGGCGAGACGCTGTTGAAGAACATAGTACTGCTGGCGTGCAGCATCGTGGTAGCCTGGAAGCCGCTGAAGATGACACGCTTCATCTCGCACAGCAACCAGTGGATAGTGAAGAACTACACCCTGCTGTTCATCTTAGTTGTGAGCACGTGGTGCCTGTACGACCTGCCGCTGTTCGACTTCCGTCCGTACCACATAGGAGTGAACATAGAGCACGACATGCAGACCCCCGAGGGGGCACCGCTGCCGGAGTACAAGACAACCTTCATACTCGAGAAGGACGGGGTGCGAAAAGAGTTCGGCTTAGACAACTACCCCGACTCCACATGGAAGTTCGTTGACAGCCGTTCGGAACTGGTGAAGGAAGGCTACGAGCCACCAATACACGACTTCTCGATACAGACCCTCGAGGGCGAGGACGTCACCGACAGCATACTACACAAAGAGGGATATACATTCCTGCTGGTGGCACCAATGCTGGGAGATGCCGAGAAAAAGGACTTCGGAGATATAAACATCCTGGCGGAGTATGCTAACGAGAAGAACTACGGCTTCTGCTGTCTTACGGCAAGCTCCACAAAGGACATAGAGAAGTGGCGACAGGAGACGGGTGCCGACTACCCCATCTACCACACCGACGGCACAACGCTGAAGACCATCATAAGGAGTAATCCTGGTCTGCTGCTGCTGAAGGACGGCACTATAATACAGAAGTGGAGCGACAAGATGCTGCCCGAAATTCCTATGGTTGACGGCAATACCCCACCGCTGGAAGAGCAACAGATAGGACAGATGGCCGACGACTCTACGGCAGAGAAGATAGCACTCATCGTCATTCTCTTCATAGTCCCGATGTTTGTGCTGACGATAGCCGACAGACTGTTCGCCTGGACAAAGTGGTTCAGAAAAGACGAAGATACTAACAACGTTAAACATTTAAATAATAAAGTAACAATGAGAAAGAAAATTGTAGCAGGAAACTGGAAAATGAACATGAACCTGCAGGACGGTATCGCTCTGGCTAAGGAGCTCAACGACACTCTCACAGCAGAAAAACCTAACTGCGGAGTAGTTATCTGTACTCCTTTCATCCACCTCGCAAGTGTGGCACAGTTCCTCAACCAGGACATCATAGGTCTTGGAGCTGAAAACTGCGCAGACAAAGAAAAGGGCGCTTTCACCGGTGAGGTAAGCGCAGAGATGGTAAAATCAACTGGTGCACAGTACGTTATCTTAGGACACTCTGAGCGTCGCGAGTACTACAAGGAAACTCCTGAGATCCTGAAGGAGAAGGTGCTGCTGGCACTGAAGAACAACCTCAAGGTAATCTTCTGTATCGGTGAGACTCTCGAAGAGCGCGAGGCAAACCGCCAAAACGAGGTCGTTAAGGCAGAACTCGAAGGCAGCGTATTCAACCTCAGCGAGG
>ODAJ011984475.1_pt1 | contig 17539 bp, 11 predicted proteins | sample 1539241 | NCBI WGS metagenome assembly ODAJ01 (sample SAMN02144231, study PRJEB22623) | gut metagenome | biome: sheep rumen | host: Ovis aries | place: New Zealand
GCAGGACAGAAAAGAGACTTACGATAAGGACACCAACCCGAACGGCAGGTGGAGATGTTTCAGCGCTGAGGAAGTAAGTCAGCGTGAGGACCTGAACTTCAAGTGGATAGACTTTACCGAAGAGGACGAGCGAACCGTTACAGAGATAATGGACGATATGCAGGCACAGGCGGACGTTATCAATAACGCTCTGGCTTCTCTGAGGGAGATACTTGGAGGGATAAGCCTGTGATTGATGTTATATCAGCAAGAAAACGAATTCTTGAAATTGCAATACATGGAAATCTTGTGCCTAATATGAACGATGAATCATCACAAGAAAGTGTAAGCAATAATATCGAAACAAGAGCAAAACTCGTAAAGCAAAAGCTTACGAAAGAGCCCAAAGTAAAGCCCATGATAACTGAAGGAACATTTGATATTCCGAATTCTTGGATATGGGTTTCTTTAGGCGATTTATGTATACTGCTTTCAAGAGGAAAGTCACCGAAGTACTCTGACAATGAAAAATACCCTGTTTTTGCTCAGAAGTGTAATCAGCCTAATGGCTTGGCTCTTGAAAAGGCTTTGTTTTTGGATGAAACGACTTTGGAGAAATGGCCTGAGTATTTTAGATTACGGGACAAGGATATTGTTATCAATTCGACAGGAACAGGAACTGTTGGTAGAGTCGGATTCTATGTTTCTGAGGCTTTATCCTCAAAATATCCATTCATAGTTCCTGATTCTCATGTTACAGTTGTTCGTGTTGGTGAAAACATTATGCCAGAATATGTGTTTTATGCCTTACGTTCAACGTCAATTCAAAAGATAATGTTTAACCAGTTCCGTGGAAGTACCAATCAGAAAGAATTCTATATAGACTCTGTCTATTCTATACCAATCCCCCTCCCACCACTCGCCGAGCAAAAGCGGATAGTTGAGCGAGTTGAGGAGATATTCCGGTTACTTGATACTATTGACGAGGCACAGGAGAAATACTCCGCTGATGCAGAGTCGCTCAAAGCCAAGCTCATTACCGCAGGCATTCAGGGCAGGCTGACCGAACAGCTCCCCTCAGACGGCTCAGCCGAGGAACTGTATCAGCAGATACAGGCTGAAAAACAGAAGCTGATAAAAGAAGGCAAGATCAAAAAAGAAAAGCCCCTGCCGCCTGTCTCACCTGAGGAAGTGCCTTTCGAGATACCGGAGAATTGGAAGTGGGTCAGACTAAATGAAATAGTTAGCTTTATAGGCGGATACGCTTATAAAAGCTCTGATTTTATAGAAAAATCAAATAATCAAGTATTGAGATTAGGTAACGTAAAAAATGATGAAATAAGGCTGTCTATGAAGCCAGTCTATATTAATGATGAACTCGCAAATGATACAATTGCTTTTAGATGTAGAATCAATGATATTCTGATTACTATGACAGGTACAAGATTCAAACGAGATTACTTTTTTTCAGTTAGGATACTTAGCGAGACTCCTTCGTTGTACATAAATCAACGTGTTGGTTGTTTAAGAGCATTTGAATCGTCCATGGCGCATTGGTTAACTTGGGTTTTAAAAAGCAATCCGATACTATCTGATGTATTTCAATATGAAACTGGATCGGCAAATCAAGGCAATTTAGGATCAGAGAACATTTTAAAAGTAAAGGTTCCTCTCCCGCCCCTTGCCGAGCAGAAACGAATTGCTGAGGTGCTGGAGAGGGTTGTGGGGGTGTTGGGATAGATATACTTTTCATATCAGTAGTAACGTGCATAATGGATCAAAAAACATATGTGTTGTATAAATACCTATGAATATTATTTCAGTATTTTTGAGATTGAGGATAATCTTTATAGTGGGCCATAAACTCTAACGAGGAGGTAAATATGTCATATAAAACTGATATCCAAAATGCTATTTTAAAGCTTGACTCAGGTCCATTTCAAAATCTGTGTGATGAATTTCTGAATGAATGTGGATATAGCAATATTGTTTGTTTAGGATCAAAACCAGGAACTAATAAAACAACTTCCGGTACTCCGGATACATATTATTGCATTGATAGCAACGGCAAGTATATATTTATTGAGTATACAACACAGCAAGAATCTATTTATAATAAAGTGTCATCAGATATAAATAAATGTCTTGACGATGAATACACACATATTAATCATGATAACATAGCTGAAATCATATATTTTCATACAACATCCAACCTTACTCCTGAACAGGATACAGAATTAAAAGAGCGATGTCATTCAAAAGGTATTCTATTAAAAATATATGGAATAGATCGTTTGACAAACGACCTATTCAACAATCATAAATACCTCGTAAAACAACACCTCGGTATTACTATTGCTACAGATCAGATTCTTTCTTATGATGACTTCGTTCATAATTACAATAAAGCAAAGACAGCCGCATCAATTGATACCGAATTTAAATTCAGAACAGAAGAAATAAACTCTGTTTTTAACGAATTAGATGATAAAAAAGCAGTATTATTATGCGGTGCTGCTGGTGTCGGTAAAACTCGACTTGCTCTAGAATGTTGCCGGAAATATGCTGAAAAATACAGCTTTGAGGTGTTTTGCATCAGAAACAATAATCTGAGCATTTATGATGATCTCCATCTATTTTTCAAAACTCCAGGCAAATACATAGTTCTTATTGACGATGCAAACGAGCTAACAAATCTTGATACAATAATAAACTTCTTTAATGAGCATGACGATTCTGTGTATAAGATTATACTTACAGCAAGAAATTATGCTCTTAAAAGTGTTGTTACTATATTACAGCCGACTATAGACATAAAAGTTCTATCAATATCACCTTTAAATGACAACGAAATTGAAGAACTGATCAGAGATAAGTTCAATATCAATAATCACTTATATCTTGATCGAATCATTAAAATAGCAGAAGGAAATGCGAGAATAGCTTTTTTGGCAGGAAAAATCGCAGTTGAATATAATTCCTTAGAACCTATAAATGATGTTACTGATATTTATTCTTCATATTACGGAATGTATTTGTCAAAAATCGATAACTCAGACAAGCAACTGTTTTCTGCAGCGGCTATAGCTGCCTTTATAGGTGCGATTCACTTGGATAGCCTAAATGAATTGAGCGATATTCTATCAAATTGTAATTTGACTGTTGAGGAGTTCAAAGAAGCACTTTACAAGCTTCATAAAGAAGAAATAATCAATATATATAAAGAAAAAGCTGTTAGGTTTGCAGATCAGTGCTTATCAAACTATCTTCTCTTCTATGTTTTCATTAAAGAAAAGTGGATAAAACTATCTGATATGATTAGATATTCTTTTAGGGTCAATAAAACACAAACTATCACTTCAATAAATGTTATCACTACTCTATTTATTAATCAAAACAATCAAGAATACCTGTTTTCAGAAGTTAAAGAATTATGGAATGAATTATCAGGCAAAGATCCTGTTGCATTCTGGGAATACGTAAAAGTATTCTATAAAGCTAATCCAACTGAAGCATTATTGTTAGTAAAAGACAAAATTGAGAATACTCCGCAGACTAATACAGATGTTGAAGAATTGAAAATTGATGATAGAAACAATTCTGTGAACGATGATATACTTGAAATCTTAGGCGGATTTTCAGATACTAATGATTTAACAACAGCTCTTGATTTATACTTCTTATATTATCAGAAGAGACCTGATTTGATAAATCAGTTTTATAATGCAGGCATATGTTACTATGGTATTAACGAGGATTCATACAAATTTGACTATTATACACTAAATAAATACATAGATAGGTTGATTGCAGAATCAAACAATTGGCATAACAAAACCATATGCAAATTATTTGTACACGTTGCCAAGCATTTTCTTAGATTTCAGTTTAGTGGTATTACTAATAAGCGTAAGAATAGCTTTGGTATATATCACTTTGATTTGACAGTCAGTAAAGGTGTAGAAACATATCGAAAGATGATTTGGGAAAATCTTATTACATTGTACGCTAATGGTATAGAAATAGAGACTATTGAAGATATTCTGTATAATTATGGAAATCCGAGTAGTAAAAAAAGTAAAGAAATAATAGAAAACGATCAACCATATATTTTTAATCTGCTTAATCTATTCAAAAACAAAGAGTCCTACTATTTTTGTTGTATTATTAATCATCTAAGAAACCTATATAATCATTTTGAAATCACACTAAATAATGAGTTCACCAAATTTTATAGTATCAATTCATTTCGCTTATATGAGGCATTTGACAAAACCGATAATAATGATTTGAGTTATTTAGAAAAAAATGATGAATTAAAGGCAAATGTTGAAGCCTATATATCGGATCTAAGCAAAGAAGAGTTTTGTTATATTATAGATTATTTCTGCAATTCAATAATAAATATAGATTATTATCATAAAGAAGCTATAAACTATGCCTTTGCGTTTTTATTAAAAAACAAAGATTATTATCTTGAGGCATTGAATTACTACTTTGATAAACAGTATATACAACTCCCTCTTTATCCTTTTGCACAGATTTCATCAATGTTTGAGGTCTATTCAGATAGCGAGATATGGTCAATACTATCATCAGCACCAGATATTCTTAGAAACACCTGGCAATACTATTACTTTGAGGCATTACCTAATAAATACATAGACTCCGAGCACTTGCAAAAATGGTATGAGTTTTTGGAAGACGATTCGGATAAGTTTGTTGACTCTGCCTCCAGCAGATCCCTTTTATTCTTAAAAAAATATAATGAAATTGATAATGAAGCAATTATTAATAGTTATAGAATAATCTTTTCTAAATGCGTTTACTCTGAATTCATTGTAAAAAAATATATAGATTTGTTGTTAAACCCTTTGGCAGAATCGGTGCAAGAAACAATAAAGATTTTTGAAGGCAATTATGACTTGTTAAGTGAATTGTACCTGTTCAACATTTCAAAAAGAAGTCAAGAAGACTATAACGGAGTTCTGCTAAAAGCAATATATGAAAAGTATCCCGATATACTAAATCTATTATTTGAAAAATGGAAGAATGATGATTCATTTTTAACGCACGATGATACTGCCAAGTTGAGCAAATTATTTGAGCTTGACGATTACTGTTCCATTTTTGATGGTATTATTGATACAATAATTAAGTATGAAAAAGGGACTCTATTTTTTCAAGAAGATGAACTTAAGAGTTTAGTCTCAATTGGCAATTTGGGCGAACAATATAAGGATAGACCAGATAAATGGATCAAGCATTTTATTACAACTTACTATAACGATCAACAAAGAATGCATATTATTTCAAAAGCTGTTATAGGTCTTAGTGAAGAAAAACGAATTGAGTATATCAATTTGTTCCTATTACATAATAAAGATTTAGAATATTTCAAAGCATGGCAACTTCTTTCACATTCTATGTCGTGGTTTGGTAGTGAAGTTCCATTAATTCAAAAACGCATTGATTTCTTAAATCGTATTTTGCCTCTATTGAATGGTTTAGAGTACTTGAATCATAAAAAATATATTGAAGATATTATTTCAGACACCAAAAGATATATGGATAATGTCGAAATCAACGAAATATTAAGAGGAATATGATCCTTAATTATTCCACCACTCCACCCATTCCAACCAAGGAGGGCAAGCCGATGACATATACCACAACCAAAGTACAAGCCTTGAAAAGCTATCCTACATATCAGTTTTATGCAAAGGCTGACTCAAAGACTGTCGATATCAATGCAGTTTTCAAAATATGCATTCTTGAAGCCCTGAAATGGATACGTTCAAGGCTTCAGGACAATAGCGATCTTCCCCAGGTGTTCGGTGCTCCCGAGCCCGAGCAGTACGCTTCTTTCACACTGGACGAGCTGTCTTCGTTCAGCTATAACAGCGGCATTCAAATCGATGTTATATATATCGACACTCTCGAGGTGTGGTCCTTCCGTATTTCAGAGCCCGACCCGGGGGCAAATCTCGGGACCGAACAGGAACGCCCTGCTGTCAACGGGAGAACGTTCACAACGGAGATCGCATTCCGAAAGCAGGCAGACTGTGTCGGTATCGGTGTCAGAACGATATGCTCAGAGCCCTCGGACAATGATGTGGACTGCGAGGTGTTCCGACCGAGAGTTGTAAAGGCACTTATTGATAATCCGAACCTTCATCTGATGCAGGGCGGCTCCGTGATCGACGGAAAGCCGTTAGAGATCAGAAGCAGGAATGACCTTGAACTGTTCTTTGACATCTTTTCGGACGAGAGCCGCAGTATGCCGATAATAATAGCAGCCGACAGCAAGACGGAGACCGTCAAGACCGTTGACATCGAATATATGCCTGTGGATATAAAGCCGGGCATCGGCAGCTACAGCCTCTCGGGGCTTGCGAGACAGAACGATCCGATGAAGCTGACTATCAGCGCCGACCTGAAGGACTTTAAGACGAACATCATTCCCGAGAGCAGGACTAAAAAGCTGAAAGCCAAGCCGTCGGCCGAGCCGAAAGTCTCCGCTAAAAAGCTGCCCGTATTTGACTACGGCAGACTTGCAAGAACGCTGGCAGGTTATGCTATTGTTGTGTTTGCAGAAGAAAGATTTTTCAGGCAGATCGGAAACAAGCTCGGTACTGTGGTGGAGCACGGAGACATCATCGTAATCAGTGGAAAGCAAATCTCAGAGCGTCACCGTTACAGCAGCTACAGCTCAGATATGGAGGCTTTCTATAAGACTTTCAGAGCGGCTGTCATAGATATGTCAAAACGGAGCGCCTACAGCTTTGGCGAGGTGCTGTTCTATTCGGACGCCAAGCTCAAGGAGTACCACACCAAGCGCCACCAGACGGATTCGCTTGAAGAGACCTGCAAAATATACAGCATGGAGATCAATGAGCTCAGGGCTCAGGTCAAGGCACTCTCTCAGCAGCAGACGGATATGCAGCAGACAGCAAATTCTCTGCGCACAGCACAGAAGAAAATTGAAGCCCTGACGAACGAGCTTGAAGCCGAAAAGGAAAAGAACAAGGCTCTTGCGGAGGAGTTTGCAGGCAAAGAAGCAGCCTACCGCAGGAGCAGCGAGATATTGGAGCATTACAGGCAGCAGATCGACATTGCGGCAGGCTTCCCGACCGACTGCAAAAACGTCTGTGACTGGGCGGCAAACGCCTTCCCGAATGATCTTATAATTTCATCAAGGGCGCAGAGCGAGATGCGCAAATACAGCGGTGCTTTGGATATAGCCAGCCTCTGCGACGGGCTCGTGTTCCTTGCGGCTTATGCCAGATACCGCAGGCAGGAGATAACCGAGGAGACCCTGTCGCTGTATGCGCAGCGCAGCAACTGGGACATACAGGGCTGCGGCAAGGAAGCAATGAAAATGCACAAAACGGACTATTCCCTGACCCTCGGCGGAAAGCAGTATCTTCTTGACCAGCACATCAAGCACGGCAGACAGGCAGAGGAACTGATACGCATTTATTTCTGCTGGGACGAGGCAGAGCGCAAGGTGCTTATCGGGTCTATGCCGGGGCATCTGGCTACGGTGAAGAATGGAACGTGAAAAAATCACTAAACAGTTTACAAATTATTTTTGATATTATCGTTTGCTACTGTCAAATTATCAGAGACTTCATTTTTTAAGAATGGTGCTTTATATGGAGAATTATGATATAAAAGAAAAACTTATAGATTATGATGAGTTAGACATTTATTCAGATGAAGGCGGCTTTAGTGACGTTCTTACTGATGCTGTATCAGAAGCCACTGTTGCCCAAGCCGGAATACAAACAATAAGTCTGCAAACAGCTATGGATAATTACGCAATCTGGATGAACGAGTCTGCAATAGCAAAAACGACAGGACTTCCTGTCAGAACACCAACGCAGCAATACAAAGGATTTGCTGCGGAAGAGTATTTCAAGAACACTTTGAAAATCAATGCTCTTGCAAAAGGTGTTCCAAGCTCGAAAATCGGTATATATACAAAAGGACAGATGCCGGACGGTTCGACTTTATCAGGTATAGATATGGAAACTGATATTTCAGTCTGGACACGAGAGCATCCGTGGTGCAAACCAATAAGAACAGTAGATTATCAGTCAAAGATTCACAATGATCCCACTGCTTATTCAAATGACATCAATAATCCTCAATACAAAAATGTTAAATTTGTAGGCGGTGAAGGACAAGGAGTGAATGATACTGTTCAGGTCAAAGTTGACAATACTACAGTTTCTTCTGATTCTATAACGCCTGAAGAAGCCGCTGACCTTGCTGATCAGATGAAAGCTCAATCCACATCAGAGTACAGTAAAAAAAGAGAAAAAATCGATGAGCTGAATAAAATCACTCTTGAACGTGCCGTTGAGATAGGTGCAGCATTTGGTTTTATTTTCTCAACTATCCGTGAAATCGTCGATGTTATACGTAATCGAAAAGACTTACCGGAAGACCAGTTTGTAAGAACAATTAAAAATATACTTTGCGGAACAGTTGAAGGCGGTATTCGTAGCGGAGCTATTGTTGGCTCTGTACAGGTTTTCAGCAAACTTATCGGCAAAGAAGTCGCTGCTAATTCTCTCGCAGCTATACCGATAACTGCTTTTGCAAGCGTTACTGTAGATTTCGCAAAAGATCTGTATCATTGCTTTATTTCCAAAACAATCGATACTGATGATCTTCTTTGCAATACTGTCAATAATAGCTTTTCATCGGTAAGTGGCTTCGGCGGAGCATGGGCGGCTGGTCATGTAACTGAAATATTCCTTTCTGCCAAAACTGCTGCTGCGACAGGTGCAGGAATTGGTTCAAGCCTCGGACCTATAGGCACAGTTGTCGGTTCTGTTGTCGGCGGTTTAGTTATTGGTCTTGCAGCCAAGGGCATTATCAATACAGCAAACAAGGATGCTCAAAAAGCATTCACTGATACTATTGCCGAAATCAACTCTCATATTGAGCTTGAAGGCTTCGCCAAGATGTATTATTTCGCCGATTCTATGGCTACTCTTTCTGAATTCCGTTTATCATTTAAAGATCTGTTGCCTTGTTATAACCTAATTTCTGACCTGAGAGAGTATAATCTCCATAAAAAGGCTATCAAGAATATATCTGAACAAATAGAAACAATGGTAGACAACTCTGTAGAAACTGAAAAGGCTAAAGCTTTGAAACAGCTCGAAGAACACCATAAGGAACAGGTACGGCTCTTAAATCAATCCTTCAAAGAACAGAGCGATATACTCAAAGAGAAGTTCTACGAATCAGTTGATACCTATGTAGCAACTTCATATGCTCAGTATGTAGAATTATATAGCTTAATATCCTCAGATACTGATGAAATGTTGTCAGATTTGGAGAACAGGAAAACAGAGCACTCATATATTCTCGGATACATGAAACACAGAAACGTAATCAATGAACAGATAAATACTACACTCCAGGAACTTATGCAGGAATCTGAAAGCCAGGAGTATCTGCTGCCGTTTATAGATAAAGTAAACTGGTTTCTTGGTCAGGATGAATTGATAGTGGGAAGACAGTATATATCGTTTGAAGATTCGATGCTTCTTGTCAGCAGGGGGAGATAAAATGGGCTTTATGGATTATATTCCTCATAGATGGGCTTTAAACAAATCCCTGAGAAAAGAAGCAGATAAGCTAAAATCTAAGCTAGACTCCTATCAAATCGAATATGAGCGAAGGTTGAAAGAATGTCAGGCTGAGATTGACAAAGCACAACTTGAGAAAGATGCCAATTTAGAGAGAATAAAAAAGTCATTAGAACAAGAACTGCAGCAGGATCAGGAAATGCATGAAGCACTCCTTAATGATCTTGTTGATTATTCCGCTACCTTCCTACAGCGGAAATTTCTCTACTCCCTTAAAGATAATAAAAAAGCTCAAGCTAGTATAGTGGATGAAGATATAAAGTTCTTAAAATCTCAAATGGATGAGATAGGAACGGAAATGGATATACTACGTAAAAGAAAATCTGCATTATCCGCTTTTACAAACGTCCAGGATATTATTGTTCTCACTAATGACTGCGGATATGATATTCCCTTCTCTTTTGATGACGATGCAGATAGCCTGTTAAAGAAAATTAACGAGGCTATTGATAATTGTTCTGATGATAGAATAATGCGTGTATCATTGTTCCGGCTAAAAGGGATAGTGTACGAGCGTTCCGAATATTTATCGACCATAAAATACATTGAATGGGTTATTCAGCAGAAAGTTGATTATAGTAAGCTGTTGAATGATAAAAAACGATCTTTGATAACTCAATTCAAAAGTATTACAGACGAGGTCAAAAAGATTGATAATGATATCAAATCTCTTAATCAAGAGATCGAAGCAAAAGCTAAACATATCAGATTTTTCTGGACTAAATCAATTGTATATCTAAGCGCTGAAATTGATTATGCTTATCATAAAAAAGATGAATACTTTAGTCAAAAAAAATACAAACAAGAAATGATAAGAAGCGTTTGTTCAGAGCTTCATCAGTTGGCTGAATCGCATTCAGACGACCAAATCAAATGGGATAGATTACAACGTGAACGAAGTGATTTGTCTGATGAAATAGATTATCTTAAAGCTGAAATCGAAGACTTGAAATCCAAAATAGAATCAAAAAAAACTGAGCGAAAGAACTGGAACGGAAAAAGAGATCATATTTGTTCCGTTCTTGCTAAGAATAAAGTAAGTTTGATTACAAACAAAAGAATAACAGCTTCTGATGAGCAAGATATTATTATATCTCGCCTTTCTGAAATAGCGCAAATTAGAATTGATGGAGAATCAGAAGCCGAAGCTATATGCCAACAGGAGAAAGAAAAGCTTATCGCTGAATACACTGCTAAAAGAGACGCTTATTTAAAAGACTATGGAGCTTTATCTGCAAAATTAAAAATAGCAGATGCGAATGTTACCGCACAACTGGTTCTATTAGCAAAGACCAAAAAACAAATTCAAACAATAAAAGACAATGATAATCGTTTCTTTATAGCTAAGTTGTTTTCAGATCCTCCAGGACTTACTTCAGCTAAAGAAAACGAGGCTGCTCAAAGTGCCACACTTTCACAGTTGGTAAAAAAACAAAAGACATTGAAAGAACAGGTTACAGCATTAAGTTCTAAAATTTCAGATTTGACAGAAAATCATGAGAATGATCTTAAACGGTGTCGTCCGAAGCCTCTACGTCCAACAAGTGAGGAAAAACATGAAGAGGAAATGCTAAAACTTAGGCAAAAAAATATCAGGGAGAAAAAGAATGGAAATAAGAATTGATTTTCAGCTGAACCATAGATTCAGTGTTATAGAAAAAACGATATTCCGCTTTGTTCTTAATGGATTTAAAGATGCTATGGAGATATCAAACGCATTACCAATTTTCTCTGATGTTGTTATAGCCAATGCAATAAGAAACCTTGTAAATAGCCAGATCATCACTGCAAGCACTGACAGTAATATATTAAACCTATCTGACCCGATAATAGCAATAATAGATATTTGCCACAGCAGTCATTTTACAGTAAACGTTTCTCCTGATTTGGAAAAGCTGATACATGATACAGGTATCGTATTTTCTGATGACAGAAAAAAGGAAACTGCTGGTGTTAAGGAAGCAATCCTGCAAAGTATTCTTCCGAATGTTAAAATAGACAGATATGTTAAGCAGTATACAAAGACTCTAGACTTTATCATCAAAGAATACAGAGAGGAGGAGCAGAATGGATAAGTCCTCATGGATAAATCATCTTTCAAGCTGGAAGAAGTTCCTTACTGAACGGCTTATTATTGCAGATAATTATGGTGATCAACGCAAAATCGAGCGTCAGCTACTTACTATTGAACGCACCAGATGTGCTGCGGTATTAAACCCGTCTCTTCTCTCTGAGTTTATCAATCAATCCTCCGTAACAGAAAAGAGTGCGACCAAAGGAGTAAACAACTATGTCCTTAAATTGAATGATTCACAGAAAGCAGCGGTTAATGAAGCTCTTAACAGCCCAAATCTATGTCTTATCCAAGGTCCTCCCGGCACTGGGAAAACTCAGGTAATATCAGAAATCTGCCTTCAATTATTCATGAGAGATCCAAGCATCAAAATACTTGTGTGTTCTGAAACTCATATTGCGGTCAATAACATTCTTTCACGAATATCAGAGCATAACAAGGATATAAGAATTGTCCGATTAAGAGATAAAGAAAAAGATGATCAAATAGATTGTTTTGTTCCTGAAACGATTATTCATGATTATCTGCGATGGGCTTCCGCTTCATTTGAAAACAAGAACGCTTTTCAGATAATATCTGAAGAATTTGTTGATACCGAAGATAAAAGTCTTGAAAAAGCTCTTGCTTTATCTGCTAACATAGCTGGAATGACGTGCAACCGAGCAGCAGCTTATGATTTCAAAGACACCACCGAAATGTTTGATGTTGCTATAATTGATGAGGTTTGTAAAGCAACTTTACCTGAAATATTGTCTCCATTGCTTGTTTCGAGAAAAGCTATTCTTATAGGTGATCCTAAGCAGCTTCCTCCTGTGTTCTGCTCAGAAGATCAAGATGTCATTAAGAGTATAGATGATTGCAAGCTTGACAAGTATATGTACATTGATCATCTGTTCAGAGAATCACCGAACACTATAATTCTTGATACTCAGTATCGTATGACAGATCAGATAGGCAATATGATTTCCGAACTGTTCTATGACGGCATACTGAAAAACGGAAGGAATGACAAAACCCAGCATTGCTTGTTTTGGGTAAACTATACCAAAACACAAGACTGGCCACCAAAATCAGAATTACATTCTGATAAGCCTCATATATACAACTATGATGAGTGCAGAATCATCTCAGAATTACTTTCAAAGCTAAACAATGAGACCCCACATGCAAAGATAGCTGTCATAGCTCCATATCGTGCACAGGCATTTGAACTTAGAAAACGATGTCCTAAATCTACTAATGTTAAAATTGACACAGTTGATGGCTTTCAAGGAAAAGAGAGTGATATTGTAATATTCTCCATTACCCGAACTATAGGTGTTCAGCGTTTTCTTGCTGATGTACGGAGGTTAAATGTTGCATTATCAAGAGCTAAGAATAGAATCTATATTGTTGGAGAACTTAATTATTGCAATAGCAACAGAATCATGAAGGAAATAATCAAAAGAAGCGAAATAATTGATACCAACTTTAATGTCTGATTAACTAATGATTGATTTTCGATAGCAACTGTCGGTCTGCCTCATAATCTCTACCTGGGTAGCTTGACACAGTATTACTTTTATAGTATAATATGAAAAACAAATCACTAAAAACATGAAAGGAAGTGACTTATATGTGCAGCAAGAGCGAGGCTTTGATTATTCTTACAGAAGTGCTTGAACGTTCCAGAGCGATATTCGGCAGCAGCCTTGTAAATGGATATCTTTACGGCTCTTATGCAAGAGGTGACTATGATGAAGAATCCGATGTGGATATTCTTCTGACTGTAGATCAAAGCGATGATGTTATTCGTGCACAGAATAAGTTGCTTGCGAAAATAGACAGTGATCTCAGCCTTGACCACAATGTTACCGTTTCGGTCACGGTGAAGCCGCTGGAACAATTCAATCGTTATGCTGAAATATCTCCATTCTACAAAAATGTTATAAATGAGGGTATCTGCTATGCCGGAAACTAAAGATATTATTCCAAAGCTGGAAATAGAAAAAGCCAGAAACGCACTTGATGAAGCGAAGATTCTTTTTGATTCAGAGAAATATTACGGTGCAGCTAACCGTTCTTATTATGCAGCGTTCCATGCGATGAGTGCTTTGCTGATACACGACGGATATAGCATGAAGAAGCATAGTGGTGTAATTTCCAAGTTCAGAGAGCTGTACATAAAAACTGGTATATTTGAAACAGAAATGTCCGAGCAAATCGCAGCTTTGTTTAAATTGAGAACAGAGTGCGACTATGATACGTTTTATGTTGTTGCGAAGTCTGATGTTGAAGAACAGCTGGCTAATGCAGAATCGATCATTACTGCGATTGAAATCAGATTAGGTATATGAGTCAAAAAGATAAGCACACAAAAATCGGGCGGTTACTTTTAGTAATCGTCCGATCAAATACTATGCAGAAATATCCAATGGTCTTGGGCCTTATTTGGGCCTTATTGATATGAATAATCACTTAAACTTACAAAAACTTGGTTTATCTAACTTGCTCTGAAATAGCGTATTTACGCAATTCTCAGCAAGTTACTAAATTGCAAAGAACATTCGTTCCTTGATTCAATTCCCGTACGGGTCACCAGACACATTGCTCGCAAACCCCCTAAAATCAAGGGCTTGCGAGTTTTCTTTTTATATCAAATCAGCGTTTGTCCTTTACTTGTCCTTTGTTTTGACTTTTCATAATTTTTCGATTCTTTCAAATAGCATTTACTTTACCTCGGTTTGATATGTCGATACTCTCTTTTGAGGCTGAAAAGTCGATAACATCGCTTATTGCCTCGCTCGCCATTGCATTAGCTTTCTAAAATTCGTGACAGTAGATAGTGGTCGTGGTTGCAGGTGTCGAATGTCCTGATGAAGCGGATACACTCACCACATCTACGCACTTAAAAATCATAACGCTCGCATTGAAATGACGTAAGGAATGAATATCCCTGAACGGAAAGTTATTCTTTCCACAGAACTCGTTAAGCCAGCAGCTTCTGCGCAAGCAATGTTTTTCCTGTATGAGAAGCGCCGGTTATCAGTATTATCATAGCCTTGCTTTCAGCTCCTCTCTGACCCTGTTCAGATCACTGCACGTCAGAATGGGTATCAACGAGTTTATTTCATCAATGCTTTTATCCCACCATTTGAAACGGAGCAACAGCTCGGTCAACTCATCATCAAACCTCTTACGAAGCAGCTTTGCAGGATTGCCGGCAACTATGGTGTAAGGTTCAACATTTCTGCCTACAACACTGTTTGCACCAATGATCGCACCGTCACCAATGTGAACGCCGGGGAGAATGACGGCATTTTGACCTATCCACACATCATTGCCGATAATCGTATCTCCTTTTAACGGCAGGTCAGCCATTGCAGGCGGCTCCATATCCAAGCCCTCCAGCGTATAGAACGGAAATGTTGACACAGCGTTCATCTGATGATTTGCACCGTTCATAACAAACTCAACGTCTGCTGCGATCTGGCAGAACTTGCCGATGATCAGTTTATCGCCGTTCCACTCATAATGGTGTGTGACATGACTCTCAAAGTCAGAATCAGCGATATATGAAAAATCACCCACAATAATGTTAGGATCGGTGATCGTAGGCTTGATATAGATCTCTTTATCATACCCATTGATTGGGTGAACTTTGTCAGGATCAGGTCTGATTCCATTTTTCATAAAGACGCTCCTCTAAATTGATATATCAGCAAGCTGCACTTCTTACATTCCCGATTATACCATACTCAGCCCTGCTTTTCAATCCTTTATTCGTGTCAAAATCGCCCCGATCGAGCTGCTGTCCGATTTTTAGTACAGAAATGCGCCTTTTTCAACCACTTGTTTACCACTTATTGTCCCCTGAGATCGCCTGAGATCGCTTGAAACTGCTATATGCCGTAATTGCACAAACCGCGCATTTTCGGCGTTTCCCGCATTTTGCAAGGAACTGCCGAATGTGGGTTGACTTCTTCAATTACCGCGCGGGTCGCCTGAAAATGTGCCCGGAAACAGCGTAATTTCAACGCCGCCGGCTTGAAATCCCCCGGGACTTGTGATATAATACAAATAACTGCCAATGCAACAGGTCTGTTATGCTGCAAATATGGCAGGCAATATCAACTTATAACTGAACTTGGGGATGAGATCGTCCCGGATATAACGGAGGTCCGTAATGGAGAGAGAAGGATTTAAGTCCAGGCTCGGGTTTATTCTTGTAAGTGCAGGCTGTGCTATCGGGATAGGGAATGTATGGAGATTTCCTTATGTTGTCGGCCAGAACGGCGGCGGGGTATTTGTAGCTTTTTATCTTTTGTTCCTGCTGATCCTGGGTGTTCCTGTTCTGACTATGGAGCTGGCTGTGGGAAGAGCGAGCCGAAAAAGCGCGGTGCTTGGTTACAAGGCGCTTGAAAAAGAGGGAAGCAAATGGCATATCCACGGCTGGGTATGTATGCTTGGCTGCTATCTGCTGATGATGTATTACACCACTGTTTCAGGCTGGATGACGGATTACTTTTTCAAATTTGCAACAGGCTCCTTTGAAAGCGGTATGTCTTCCGAAAGCTTCGGAGGAACGTTTAATGATATGCTTGCTTCCCCCTGGGAGATGATCCTGTGGATGGCAGTCGTTGTTATTGCCGGGTTCTTTGTATGCAGCCTGGGCCTTCAGAACGGTATAGAGCGGATCAGCAAATACATGATGTCTGCGCTGCTGGTGCTGATAGTGGTCCTGGCGATACACAGCTTTACATTGCCCGAAGCAGGGAAGGGGCTCAGCTTTTATCTGGTACCCGATCTTGATAAGGTAAAGAGCATAGGGCTGGGGAGAATAATAGTTGAAGCGATGAACCAGTCGTTTTTCACACTGAGTCTCGGCATAGCGGCTATGGAGATCCTCGGCAGCTATATGAGCAGGAAAAACACTCTGCCCTCCGAAGCAGTCCATATCAGTATGCTTGATACCTTTGTTGCAATAATGTCAGGTCTTATAATCTTTCCCGCCTGCTTCTCCTACGGCATTGAACCCGATGAGGGGCCGGCTCTGATATTTATAACCCTTCCGAACGTCTTTGTCGATATGCCCGGCGGACGGATATGGGGTACACTATTCTTCCTGCTGATGACATTTGCCAGCTTTTCGACGATCATTGCCGTATTTGAAAACATCGTTGCATTCTGTGAAGAGAGCTTCTCTATCAGCCGGAGGCGATCGGCAGGCATCAACTGCATTGCGATGCTGCTGATAAGCCTTCCATGTGTACTGGGATTCAACGCCTGGAGCGGCCTTAACATTGGCGGTAAGAATGTTTTGGATATGGAGGACTACATTGTCAGCAATCTGCTGCTGCCGTTAGGCTCTCTTGTGTTCCTGCTTTTCTGCGTAACAAAATGGGGCTGGGGTTTTGATAACTATTTTGAAGAATGCAACTCCGGCAGCGGGCTGAGATTTCCAAGGATACTGAAACCGTTTTTGCAGTTCGTGCTCCCTTTGCTGATCGTCGGGATAATTGTCCAGTGTGTTTTCTGACCTTACAGAAAAGATCGAAGCCCCCTGGTTCGCTGATAGTTTCAGAGCCTTTTCGCTTTTATCCGCCATTACTGTTGAACTGGCTTTCAGATGTGCAAAAAACACCTTCGTTTCTTTCGGGCTGATGTCCGAATGTGATCTCATCGTATCACAGTGAAACGAAGGTGTTTTGATTTGATCCACCGAGCCGGGGATAAATAATATAGGCAACACCGCACAACCCGCGGCTTGCGCCTCTGCACGTCATCTGCTTGCATATTTCCCGTCATAGCACACAAATTTTCCTTGCCGGGC
>ODAJ014786891.1_pt1 | contig 17527 bp, 9 predicted proteins | sample 1539241 | NCBI WGS metagenome assembly ODAJ01 (sample SAMN02144231, study PRJEB22623) | gut metagenome | biome: sheep rumen | host: Ovis aries | place: New Zealand
TCTTCCATGCTCCGCTCTTGCTGTTTCAAGGTCTTTATGGTGCAGTTGTGGCTGACTGCAAACTTAAACAACTGTTCCGACAGGTCGATTGCCGCACTGACCAGGTACTCTTGTTCGCCGATTGGCTTGACTTGTGCGCCGGGGTGGATGGCCTTCAAATCATTGACCGACTGAGGGGTGCTGAATTCCACATAGATGGTTACCGCTCCTTGTTGGTCGGCTTGGGTGACAATCTCTTTCTCCGTCTGGTCGGCCACAATCTTTCCTTTGTCGAGAATGATGACGCGGTCGCAGATGGCGCTCACCTCCTGCATAATGTGGGTTGAAAGCAAAACGGTTTTCTCGCGGCCTACTTCTTTGATGAGGTTGCGCACTTCAATAATCTGGTTCGGGTCCAAACCTGTTGTAGGCTCGTCCAGAATCAGCACTTCCGGGTCGTGAATCAGGGCTTGCGCCAAGCCAACACGCTGCCGGTAGCCTTTACTGAGGGCGCCAATCTTTTTCTTGTATTCGCGGGTCAGTCCTGTCCTCTCAATCATATCGTCTACCCGTTTGCCCGGATTCTCTACTTGGTAGAGGTCGGCCACAAAGCGTAGGTATTCCTTAACAAACATGTCGAGGTAGTTGGGGTTGTGCTCGGGCAGGTAGCCAATCTTCCTACGGGTTTCCATCGGGTGGCTCTTGATGTCGAGACCACAAACCTTCACGGTTCCGCTGGTGAATTTGCGGTAGCCGGTAATAACCTTCATGGTAGTCGATTTCCCGGCTCCGTTGTTGCCAAGAAAACCGACAATCTCTCCACTGCCAATGCTGAAACTGATGTCGTTGAGCACCAGTTGCTGGCCGTAACTCTTAATGAGGTGTTCTACCGTTATTGACATATTTTGTTTTCGTTTACGTTCGTTTTATTTTCTGCCGAAGTCGGCAGGTATTTCGCCCCAGACCTTGGTCTGCCACTTCCTGATTTCGGTAGTGTAGGTGTTGTTTTCCAGCCATTTTTCCGCACGGGCCACAATGGCTAGCAGCTCTGCGTTTTTAGCGTTGGGCTGCAGCTTGGTCTTGCACTTTTTCTGCTTTACCCAGCTTATGGCGTTTACGCTGTCGCTGTACAGAATGTAGGGACAGTTGCGCTGTTTCAGCAGGCTTAAACCGTGCACAATGGCAAGAAACTCGCCAATGTTGTTCGTCCCTTCTGGGAACGGACCCACGCGGAAAATCTCGTGGTTGTGCGCAATGTCAACGCCCCGGTATTCCATTTTGCCGGGATTCCCGCTGCAGGCGGCGTCAACGGCAATGGCCAGCGTTTCGTAACCGGCTGTTTGTGCCTGCTTCAGGTCGGCCTCCTGCTTAATGGTACGGGTCGAGGGGTGAATATGTTTCTCCCAACCGTCGGCGTAGGCTTGTTGCGCTTCTGCCAGTGTGGGGTAGCTTTTGTATCGGGCGCCAATCTGGTTCTCCACTTGGGCCTTGCATTCGTTCCAATTGGTGTAGATGCCAGGCTTGAGGCCTACCCATACGACGTAGAATTTCGGTTCCTTTTTTGCCATAATGCCGTAGGCTAGTGGGTAATGTCGAGGCCGTCGAGCACTTCGTAATAAGTGGCAATGGCGTCGGCAATTTCGTCAATCATAATAAATTCGTTGGCGGTGTGTGAGCGCGAACTCTGTCCGGGACCCATCTTCACGCTCGGGAAGCGCATAAGGGCCTGGTCGCTGAGGGTTGGTGAGCCGAATGGCACCTTCCCGAGCTCGAGTATGCGTCTGACCAACGGATTTTCGGTGCTGATGCCGCTAGAACTCAAACGGAACGAACGGGCTTTCAGCTCGCTGCCGAGGTGCTGCTCCAAATGGTGGAAAATCTCCTCGTTCGTGTAGCACTCGTTGCTGCGTACGTCAATCACGAATGTGCATTTGTCGGGAATGACGTTGTGCTGGGTGCCGGCCTGAATCATGGTGGTGGTCATCTTGACGGGGCCGAGCAAATCGCTTTGTTTGGGTAGCGGATTGTTGCAAATCCACTGTATGTCTTCAAGCGCCTTGTAGATGGCGTTGATTCCTTCGTTTCGGGCGGCGTGTCCGCTCTTGCCGATGGCGGTAGCGTCAATCACCATCAGTCCTTTTTCGGCAATAGCCGGCTGCATACCGGTTGGTTCGCCCACTAGGGCCAGATCGATGTGTGGCAGGTTGAGCAGAAGGCTCTCCATGCCTTGTTTGCCGCTGACTTCCTCTTCTGCCGATGCGGCATAAACGAGGTTGTATTTCTGGCTGTGCTGGGTAAGCAGGCCGAAAACGGCTAAAAGGGAGACTAAAGAGGCTCCATCGTCGTTGCTGCCCAGACCCGTTAGTTTGCCGTTTTCTTCAATAGCGCAATTGGAATCAGTCAACCATCCGGCAACAGGTTTTACCGTGTCGATGTGGGCATTGATGAGCAGGGTCGGCTTCTGCGCGTCCCAGTTGGGGCTCATCGTCCACAAGTTGTTGTCTTTGCGGTAAGTTTTCAGCCCGCGCTGCTCCATTGCGCGCTGCAGATAGTCGGCGGCTTCTGTCTCGTTGCGGCTGGTGCGCGGTATGTTGATAAGGGCTTTCAACAGGGCTACTGCTTCGGCCGTTTCTTTCTCAAAACTCATTGGTCTCTCGGTTTTGCCTTTTATTACAGTTACAAAGGTAGCAAAATAAGACTAAGTGACAAAATAAGAGAGATAGACAATACTATATAGTGTTGACAAACAGAAGCAATTTGCTTCTGTTTGAACACTTTTTATATTGTTAAAGTTTTGGTTTCTGTATATCGTATTTACAGACAGATTATTCGACATACTGAAATATCTTTCGAAATCATACTGACAATCTCTATAAATCTGTTTTCTACTTTCGTTTTGCTCGATATCTATACTAGATCTTTCCGTTTTGTTCTTTTATTTGATGCAAAGTTATGAAAATGCTGACACTTTGATAGCCTGATGGCAGGAGTTGTTGAAAAGAAAAATGAGAATCTGGTAGATTGAAAGTCTGCGCGGTTGGTTTGCTTATAGTTTGGTTTGTTTCTGCTTCTGAAAGTGAGGGTTTGTAAATTGGGGACCGATGAACAAAAATGGCGCTAATGAGAAAAAATGCCCACCATGGCTGGTTTAGCCGTTGGTGGACATTTCCTTCTTCAAAGCACCACTTAGAAACAACTACAGAAAGGTCTGTTTTTATTTAACTACTTGATAAACTTGTGTGTATAAACGTTCTTGTTCGATAAGACATTGATTAGGTAGATTCCGTCTTTTAGTTTTTCCGAAAGGTGTACGACGTTCTTACCTGCGTTCGCCTTATACTGTCTGTCGACCAGTTTTGCACCTGCTATATTGTAGATGGCGATGCTGACGGTCTGTTCGGTATTGGCTTGGAGGGTGAGTGTGACACCATCTTCAGAAGCGTTAATTTGTAGTGGTTCGTCTGTTGGGTTTTCTGTTAGCCTGCTGTCGGTTTTCTCGTAATCGAGCAGGTAGTAGCAGGCGTTCTTTATTATCGAAAGTCCGTCTTCCGTTAGCAGTGCGTACGAACTCGAATTAATACCGATTTGAATGTACGGTTCTTTCAAGTACGTGCCGGCAACAGAACTGCCCGGCGCCATTTCGAAGATGCACACTTGGTTTTCGCCTTCAATGGTGGCCACTGTGTTTATGGTGCCTGTCGCATCGTTCAGTTGCTCTGGGTTCATATAGGTCAGGGCTTTTGTGTCGATGTCGCTTAGCAGTTTCACGGAGTTGTTTTCGTCAAACTCTACCTCTTTAAACATAGGGTGGCTCTTGAACTTGCTGTCGACGGTGATGGTGGTTGCGGTGGTGTTGTCGCCGTAACCGGTCTGTGCCCAGTTCCAGGCTCCCTCGGCTGTTTTGTAGGCGTGTACCTTCATGCTCAGAATAGGCAGGCCCACCGATTTCAATTCTGCTACAATAGGTGCGGTCGATGGGGTCAGTTCGCTAATGACAACCAAGTTGAAGCGGGAGAAGTCGACGTCTTTGAGCGATGCGTCAAATTCGCGTACATACAGGTCGCTGCACCCTTTTAGGGTAGAAAGCACTTTGTCTTTGCTGTAGTTTGCCGATGTCTGGTCGGTAATGTAGGCAACGTTTTTCAGCCCGTCTGCAACTACCGAAATGCTGCCTTTAAGTGTTATTGGCGTGCCTTCTCCGGTTGTTGTCACTTCAAAGTCCACTTCTTCTGTGGTGGTTCCTGAAAGGGTGTATGAGTTGCCGTTTTCTTCAACGGTCAGTCCTGCCGGCAGGTTGTTGAACTTGATGCCGGTGGCCGAACCTCCAAAACTGAAGGTGATAGGTTGGATGGGCTCGTTTGCGAAAACTTCTTGGTTCAAGTTTCCGGACACATTCAGTGTCGGATTTTTTGGAACCTGTGGCCCTTCGCCAGCACAGTAGATGTCTGGTTGCTTGATGTTCTCAACACCATCACCGATGTAGAAGCCGAGGTGCGGAGGCTGGTTGTACGAGGTGTTTTGCCAGGCCACACCGCAACGGTATACAGGGTCGTGCATTAGTGTGAAAAGTCTGTATTTCGACTCGATGGTGGTGGTGTAGATGTAAATTTTGTCGCCATCGTGGTAGATGACCTCTTCACGCCAGTCGCCGAAAAGGTCGGCCGAGAGACACGGGTTGTTTTTGGTGCCGTTGCAGGCGTTGCCTTTAAAGGTGATGAGGCGGTCGGTTCCGTTTCCGTTCCATTTGTCGCATTTGGTTCCGTCGAGTAACTCGTCTTGCAGGTCTCCGTCCCAATAGATGCGGAAGTTTACACTTGGCTTTTTTGTGGAGATGCTTTTGCCTTTGCAGTCGAAGACGCTCTCGTCAGAAGAGCTCCACATTTCAAAACCCCTGTGCTTGGCGTCGATGTCTGCCGCCATACCTCTACCGTTATCGGTGCCCGTTTTCTTGCCGAAAATCACCTTGCCGGTTTTCAGGTCTCTGAGCTCGTACCCGTAGGCCGAACCTTTGTCTTCGTGAACGAACCAGCCTTCCATTCCGGCATGGTCCGGATCTAGGTCAGATACGTGCATAGCGTCGCCGTGCCCGTATCCTGTTCTGTAATAGAGTTTACCGTCGTCGTCAATACAGGCCGAACCGTAAATAATCTCGTCTTTCCCGTCACCGTCTACATCGGCTACCGAAACATTGTGGTTGCCCTCGCCATAGGCCCCTTGTCCATTCTTGTCAGAGTTGTGGTACCAGCGGAGCACCAGTTTCTTGTCGACGAAATCGTAGGCGGCGAGTGTCGAGCGGGTATAGTAGCCACGGCACATGACTATGCTGGGATGCACGCCGTCGAGGTAGGCCGTGCACGCGTTGAATCGGTCTACGCGGTTGCCGTAGGTGTCGCCCCAGTCTCCCACTTTTCCTCGGGCCGGTGTGTAGGCTACGGTGTTTATTTCAGCACCAGTTGCGCCGTCGAAGATGGTGAGGTATTCCGGGCCGTCGAGTACGTACCCGTTCCCGTTGCGGTAGTCGGCGTTCGGGTTGTCGTTGCCCATAATGACGTTTTTGCCATTCCCGTCTTTGGTGCCTGGAGCGGTTTTGCAGACCATCTCGCATTTTCCGTCACCGTCGTAGTCGTAGACTTGGAACTGGGTGTAGTGGGCTCCCGAACGGATATTTATGCCGAGGTTTATCCGCCATAAGAAAGTGCCGTCTAGCTTGTAGCAGTCAATAAGGGTGTTGTCGGTTTTCCCGCTTTGTGAGTTGTCTTTCGCATTGTCGGGATACCATTTTACGAAGAGTTCGTATTGGCCGTCTCCGTCAACGTCGCCCACACTCATGTCGTTGGCGGCATAGTTGGTGCCCGGGCGTTTGAGCGTAAGGGTCTTGTACTGTTGTCCCCAGGGGGTGACGGCTTGTGACGCGTCAATTTCTTTCCCGCCAAACACGGCCTTGACCACATATTTTGAATTAGCGGCTCCTGCCGCATCTCTATAGTTGGTTTTGGTGGTGATAGGCGTGTCGTTAATCTTTTTACCGTCTCTATAGATGTTGAATCCGGCTGACGGGTCGTCGGTTCCTAGAAACCTCCAACTGATATAAACACCATTGTTTACCTTTACTGCAACCACGCCCCGGTCGAGGTATTCCATCTGCCTGCTGGCAGAAAAGGCGTTGCTTGTACAGGTAAACAATACTAATAGTAAAGCAAGTTTACAATATGAAAGTAATGTGTTAACCATGATATTAAAGTTTTAGTAGTTAATGCTGATACAAAATTAGTATCATGCTGAAATCCAATTATGTAAAATTGACTCATTCATATGTAAAATTGCTCCAACCCTTTTTTTACTTGATTTTAGAGGGCGGACAGCCAAATGCCTCTTTAAATTTTTTGCTGAAGTAGAGGGGGTCGTTAAACCCTACCGCATAGGCCACATCGCTTACAGTCTCGCTTCCCGAGAGTAACAGTTGCTTTGCCTTGTTGAGCCGGTAGTCCGACAATATTTCTACTGGCGATTTGTCGGTTAGCGATTTCAACCGGCGTGTTAGTGTCGATTTGCTAAGTCCCAGTGCGCTTGCAATGTCGTCGAACGAGTAGCCCGGTTCTTGGTAATGTTCTTTTACCACATCAAGCAGTTGGTCCAATAGTGGGTTTACTTCTTCCTTTTTCTGCTCTTCCCCGTTCATGGCTTTCAGCAGTACCGATAGCTGCTGCTTTTTCAGCACCGAGAGGACGTTGCAGACCTTCATAATGATTTCCTGCTCGTTGAAAGGCTTGGGTATATAGTCGATGGCTCCGCGCGAGAGACCGCGGATGCGTAGCGCCTCTTCGTTTATAGCGGAAATAAACAGAAATGGGACGTTCGAGGTCACCGAATTCTCTTTTATGGCATCGAACATTTCCATTCCATTCATTTTGGGCATATCAACGTCGCTCAGAATAAGGTCGGGTATGTTGTTCTTTGCCAACAGCAGTCCGTCTTCTCCGTTATCGGCAGTGAGGACGTTCACAAATTTCGACAAAAGGGCTTTAAGGTGGAGCAAGATTAGCGGATCGTCGTCCACAACCAGAATGGTTTTCCCTTCCAGAAGCTCTCTGTTTATTTCAATGGCCGGGGTGGCGACAGTCGTCCGCTTGGTCTTTTTCTCTATTGCCTTCCCGGTTAAAACGAGTTCAACGTCTATAGAGGTCCCTTTCCCTATCTCGCTTTTTATATCCAGCGTTCCCTGGTTCTGTTTTACAAACTCTTGTATGATGCCGAATCCTAGTCCGTAACCTTTTTCCGAGGCGGTCCCCAAATGTGTTGTACGTATGCCGGAGAGGAGTTTGCCGATGGTTCCCTGAGTCATACCCACCCCTTCGTCTTTAACCGAGATGCGTGCGCGCCCGTCTGTTTCGCATCCTTCCAGCTTAACTGTAGCACCTTCCGGACTGAACTTTATGGCGTTCGTCAGCAGGTTTCTGACGATGGTCGACAGCATTCTCGGGTCGGCATAGACGTAGTGGTTTATGTTTATGTCAACGTTCAGTTTCACATGTTTGTCGCTGAGCATTCCGTGTGCCAATGCGGCCACTTCTGCCACAATCTCCTTTAGGTCGATGTCCTGATATTCACAGGTGGCTGTAATCTTGTTCTCGGTTGCCCAATCCAATAGTTTTAGCATCTGTCCTTGCAGAACAGACGATGCGTGGTAAACCTGGCGGAGCAGGGTGTTGTCTTTCGCTTCTTCGGTACGCAGCAGGTCTTCCAGCGAGCCTACAATCGAGAACATAGGGTTCTTCAGGTCGTGGGCAACAATAGAAACCAGTTGGTCTTTGTCTTTAAGCGCACTGTGCAGCATCTCGTTTTGGAGTTCCACTTCTTTTTCCCGCTGTTGGAGCGACAGGTTGGCTTCGCTCAGTTCGTGTGTTCGTTCTGCCACTTTCTGTTCCAATTCCTTTTTCTGCCGGGTTATGGTGCGGATACGGTAGTAGAAGAATAGTATTGCAGCGGTAACAATGCACAGGGTGAGCAGGGTGTAGAACCACCACGTGCGCCACCAGGGCGGAGAGACGAGGATGCCCATCTGCAAACGGGAGTTTGGTAGTTGCCTGCCTTTACTGAAGAACTGGACCTCGAGCAGGTAGTCTCCTTCCGGAAGGTGGGTTATCTTTATGGTTTGGTCGCTGCCGACTGGAACCCATGTGGTGTCGAGTCCGTTAATACGGTAAAAGGCTTTGATAGGATTGTTCGCCTTGAGGTTGACAATGTCGTATTTCAAACCGATGTCTGTCTGGTTGTAGGCTATTTCCAATTGGTGGGTGCTTGACAGTGAAACAGGAAGTAGCCCCGAACTGTTAACGCTGACTTTAGTGCCTCGCGAGTACAATTCCGACCATTCGGTATAGGGCGATGTTGGTGTGTTCTTAATGCTGTTGTTTAATACGACGAAGCCCTGTTTCGTGCCAAAAAAGAATTGGTTATGGTGGTCTTTATAGATAGCCCTCGGAATATAGAAGTTTTGGTCGTATCCGCTTAGGGCGTCCAGTTCGTGGCAATAAGTCTGTTCTTTAGCTTTAAAGGTCAGAATTCCGTTAGTGCCGCTTGTCCAGAACTGCCCGTCCTGGTCATAAAGTATAGAGCTGTAAACACCTTGTGGCAGAAAGTCTAGCTTTTCGAAGCGGTTGCCGTTGGCGGGGCAGTGGTATATGCCGTTGCTTGTTGCCGCATAGCAGTTCCCTTGTTCGTCAACTGCGCACTGGTGCAGTTCGGTCGGGTTGTGTGTCGGTTCCTTCTCTGTGTCGGGAAATAGTGCTGTGCACTGGCCGTCTTTGTCAATCCGCCATATTGTACGGGTTGTTGTCACCCATGCCGCCTGCTTGGAAAAACACACATGGTTGACCCATTTGTCGTTCATAAGGTGTAGCTTGCTCCAACCTTTCCCTGCTTTGTGCACATAGACGCCGTCGCCCGACATGCAGGCCCATATTTCTCCGTTGGGTGCTGTAGTTGCGAATTTTGCGGTTTGTGAGGGGTGGTCTATTCCAAGAAAAGGCAGTTTCTTGTTTTGGAGGAATACGGGGTCTAGTTGCGAAATTTCACCGCCCCAGTACGACAGCACGCATTTGTCATTGAAAGGTGTTATCGAGAGAATGCTGTTCGCCGATAGTCTTTCGTTATCGGTAAGGTGTTGCTTTATGTTGTAGAGCGAGTCGAGTAGGAACAAGCCTTGTCCGTCGGTACCGAGCAGTATTTCTTTTCGGCTGTTTTCGTAAAACGAGGTGCCTGTTACCATAGGTATTCCGAGGCTGCTAGAGATTGTTACAGCCGATTGCCTTGCGGGGGTGATGCACCACAAGCCTGTGTTCTGGGTGCCTACCCAAATGTTTCCGTCTGCATCTTTGTATAGTGCCGATATTTTCCGGACGTCGCTGTCGTCCCGGTTGATGGGCATACACCTTTCGAAAGAAAAAGTCCCGTTCTGGCTGATTCCTTTCCACAGACCCGACCCGGAAGTCCCTATCCAGATGTCGGCATTGTCGGTACAAATTTCAGAGATGTTTTTAAAAGGGGTGTCAATTTTTTTCAGTTCCTGCATTTGTCCGTCTTCGGTGCAAGTCACCCTCCAAAGCGAGCCGGTTGTAGAGCAGAGCAAAAGGGTGTTTTTGTCGAGTTGACAAATGTTGTTAATCTGTTCGTTTATGCGTTCAAACGCCTCAAATCCGTTTACCTTTTCTCCTGTTCGGTTGTAAAGTGCGACACCGCGGTTTAGTCCTAGCCAGTAGTGTTGCCAATGGTCTTTAAACACTTCGTAAACAGCCGTTCCTTTGGGAACAACTGGAAGAAACTGCAATTTACCTGCATTTTCGCAGTAGGTGTAGACTCCGGCGCTGGTCGATACCAGTTCTTCTCCGTCTAGGCATAGTGTGTATCCTGTAATGTCGTGGTAGAATGAATCGGTTGGCGCATAATCTGTAAAGTTGTCCTGCCTGTTGTTGTACGAAACGATTGTCCCTTTTGAACTTCCGAAAGTTACAGCCCCATGTTTCATTACGAAAGCGTGGTAAATGTCGTCCCGATACATTGAAGGGTAGTCGGTGGAAAGAAAGTTGTGGAAAGTGGTGCCGTTGAACCGGCTGATTCCAAAATGTGTGGCAATCCAGATGAAGCCGTTACGGTCTTGTGCGATGTCGTGAATATAGTTGCTCGACAATCCGTCTTTTGACGAATAATGGGTGAAGACATACTGTCCGGCATAAGAAAACGACGGACTGAATAGGAGGAAGAATATGCCGAGTAGAATTTTATACATGTTGTAGTAGTTTTATCGTTAGTGTAATGCGTATGTTTCTCAGTCTGTTTGCAAATATAACGACTGGAATGATTTATACCTATAGTTCAACGGTCATATCCTTGTTACACAAGAACTATGCTCGGCACATAGGAGTGAACGTAAATAAAAAAAAAGTGTTGCGCATACGCAACACTTTTTACCGAATATTGCTTTTTGTTCGCAACACTTTTGCATTGATCCCAACCTGAATCTTTTAATACAGGAAGCCAAGCATCCATAGAGGTAGCTTTGATCCTTCTGGAATATCCCAGTTGTCCGCAAAGATGTATGAATCTTTTAGGCCGGCAATCTGTGTGAAGTCTTTGCCTCGTCCGCCGATTTCAAAAGTGTATTTGTTGTCAATTTTGAAGTCGCCTTGAGTTTTACCATACTCTACGATGTGAGACTCTGAAAGGCTATTGATGGCAAATGTCTCGCGCAATGTGCCAATTTCCAATTTTGCAGGAGCCAGAGCGTATAGAATATTCGGATTCTCTAAATATACCTTGTCTGGTTTTGTCAGTTTTCCAATCTTTTTCTTGTCGGAGTATAGCAGGTTTAGGACTTTCGCATCCCCAAGATACTTAAGGTATTCTACCACCGTATCTCTCCCTATTTCAAGGGCTGCGGCAATCTTATTGGCATTCAGTTCAAACGGCACCTCATTGCATATCAATGCGACAAGTGCTTGCAACTTCCTCACGTTTGCCACGTCTACCCTACATATCTGTGGTAATTCAGTCTCAATGATGTAATTTACTATCTGTTCGATTTTTGTATAGTACTCTCCTTCGCCTTCCAACAGGAATGGATAGTACCCTTTTTCAAGATATTCCTTGAAGAGGACAACAGGCTTGCACTTGGAAGACACGTCTTGCCAAAGGTCGTACGGGTGTTCAAGAATATCCTCTAACGACCATTTTGGGAAAGTCAGGCCATGATAAAAACGCAATGCTTCACGAAATGAAAGTCCGTTCATTGTATATTTTACTGCTCGTCGGCTCAAATCTGCATCACCTTCTTTCAGACGTAAAAGAGAAGAGCCACTCACTATAAGTTTTAGTTCGGGAAATAAATCGTATATCTCCTTCACCTCACGACTCCAGTCAGCATCACGTTGTTTGTATTTATGTATTTCATCTATAGCCAACACTTCACCGCCTCTGACAACGAACTCCTCAGCCAAGTCTAAGAGAGTGCGTGTGGAAAAGTCCACAGAGTCTGCCGAACAATAAAGAGCACGGTGGTCGCCTGGCTTGAAGTTTTGTTTTAAATACTGTTTGATGAGGGTTGACTTCCCCACGCCCTTAGCACCAACAATACTGACAAGCTGGCTGTTCCAATGAATGTCATTCATCTTGTCACGTACGATATTCATTGACGTATTGGCTATTAGCCTATCATATTTTCTAAATAATGAGTCCATAACAATCTAATTTTAACGCAAATATACAATAATGTTGCGCACGCGCAACACTTTTTATCGAATATTGCTTTTTATGCGCAACACTTTTATGGCAATTTTGTTTTTTTGCAGGAATTTTAGAAACGTGTGCATTTGTTTGTGAATGTGCTAGGAGGAAAGTATCCTTCCTGTTAGGGTGTAGAATACTTGTATTGTAACACTCGTCGCTGAAAAAAGCCTAGTTCGTTTTATACTTGCCTTCCGCAGTCTTTTTTCAATGGTGGCGAATTTTATTATATGTGGACTTTTGTCAAGTCTTTGTTTGTTATATCGCTAGTATATAAATATATTTATAGTTAAGTTTTAAATTTAGTTGAATTTATATGGGTACTAAAGATAATTTTAACTGCATAACTGTAACTCCTGTACAAGGTAAAAATCCAAGAACGCTCTATGAGCATCAAATAGATGCTATGAAAGCCCTTGATGGGATAAATCAAAATCTGAATTCAGCGCACTGCTTGTACTTCCTACAGGAGGCGGTAAAACACTTACGGCGGTTAATTGGTTGCTAAAGAATGCTGTTGATAAAGGCAAGAAAGTTATTTGGATTGCGCACAGACAATTATTGCTTGAACAAGCTGCAGATACTTTTAAATCAAATGCCTACACAGGAGAAATGGTAAATCATACTGAGTTTACCTATCGCATCATATCAGGTGTACACGATAAGCCGATACATATCAAGCCCGAAGATAATATTTTGATTGTTGGAAAGGATAGTATCGTTCGCAAACTGGATTTGCTTGATAAATGGTTGCAAAATGAAGATGTTTATCTTGTTGTTGATGAAGCACATCATGCAGTTGCTAAATCATACAAGAAGATTATTGAATTTGTAAAGAAGAAAGTTTATTCTTTAAAGTTGTTGGGATTAACTGCTACTCCATTCAGAACATCGGATGAAGAGAAAGGAGCGCTCAAACAGATTTTTACTGATGACATTGTGTATAAAACCGATCTTCAGCAGTTAATTGATAAAACAATTCTTGCATATCCGTACTATGATGAATGTGAAACAAAACTTGAATTTCAGAAGAACTTGGTTTAAATGCAATCAAGAGTATTGAAAACTTTGACGTGCTTCCAGAAAATCTTGTAAAAAGTATTGCAGGCAATGCTGAACGTAATAGGTTAATTGTAGAAAAGTACTTGGAAAATCATGAAAAATATGGACCAACAATTGTTTTTACTGTTGGTAAAGATCATGCCATTGCATTAAATAAACTCTTTAATGAAAAGGGCAAAAGGTATGGTGTTAAGTCGGAATACATTGTATCAGATATTCGTGATCAGGCAACAGGAATTACAATTTCTAGTAAAGAAAATGACGAAAAAATTAAGCGTTATAAAAATGGAGAGGTACAAGTCCTTATTAACGTTAATATCCTCACAGAAGGAACCGACCTACCTTTAACCCATACTGTATTTCTTACAAGACCGACTGTTTCAACTGTCCTAATGACACAAATGGTCGGAAGAGCATTAAGAGGAACTAAAGCTGGAGGAACAAAGGAGGCATATATTGTAAGCTTTATAGATAATTGGAATGACAAGATTGCATGGGTTAATCCTCAGTCACTTACAGATGCAGAGTTCCATGAGAAGGAAACGGATGTAGAAAGGCGTAACAAACAGCTACGACTCATTTCTATTGAAAAAATAGAAGAGTTTGTTCTTATGGCTGATGAAAGTGTTGATACTTCTTTGTTGGAACGTATTTCAATGATTGAGCGTATCCCTTTAGGTTACTATATTCTTTCTACATTTGAATGGAATCATCAGATTCTTGTTTACAATAGCACACAGGTGTCATATGAAAATCTTATAAATGATTTAAGTGGTATAATGCGTCAATATGGTATCAACGATGAAGTTATCCCTGATGACACGTTAAAGGAAATGACTGATTATTGCATGGATTGTTATTTCGATGACAGTATGATTCCTGCTTGCAAGAGACGTGATGTTGAGCGTTTACTTGAATTTTATGCTCAAAAGGAAGTTCCCCCTTTGTTCAATACTCTTGATGAAATTGACAGAAAGAAACTTGATGTGTCTCAAGTGGCAAAGAAAATCTATGATGAAGATATGTCAAGAAGTGTGAAAAAGGAGTATATTGACAGCCTTTGGAATGAGGATGGAAGTATTATTCCTATGTACTATACAACTCTGTATTTTTTCAAAAAACAAATTGATATCGAGTTGGACAAACTTGATGGATATATCGAAGCCAAAGCAACAGCGCCACAAACTGAAGCTGAAAAACGAAAAATAGAAGAATTCTCTTTGCAGGAAATAATTGAGGCTTACCCTAAATATGGAATTGAATTGAAAGAAAAAATTTACAGAAAAGCTTTAAATCAGAACGGAAGGTATGTTTGCAATATGTGTGGCAAAGAATTTGATACTAGGAGATATTTGCAGATTGACCATATCAAGGCAATGGACAATGGCGGTTTAACTGTTGAAGATAACTTACAAGTCCTATGCCGATGGTGTAATACAAAAAAGGGGGCTAAATAATGTCGAAATACAAGTTCACTCCAAAAGATGTTGCATCACTTCTGTACATATCCGACTTTACTCATTTAAGGGAAAAGGAAATTATAGAAGATTTGTTTCGTGAACATAACAATAGCATAGTTGTAAATTACAGGAAAGATTTTGATAAATTCCGTAGAGTTGTTCATGAGGAGACTGTCATTCTTGAATTGGATGATTGTTCTTTCTCGGAAACAGATATGATACTCAGAGAATATGGCTTGACGATTACCGATGATAATATTGACAATGTGTTTGGACAGTTTTTCAGACTAGTTAAATTGCAGATATTGTATTCGCAGTCTGGCTATAAAAGATTGAAACTCCGTTCAATACTAAAAGAATTCGGATATAAAAGACGGTCTGATAAGTTAAATTTCGGTATTCTGAAGGCTTTGAAAGCGTTGGGATTAGTCACATATCTTCGTGGTTTGGAACCCTGTGATATAACAGAGATTAATCTAGACCAGATGGTTATAATAAGGCTGAAATGATGGCGATAAAAACAGCCCCGCTTGATTGTTGAGCGGGGCTGTCTATTAAGTAGGCTGTGTGCCTAGTTTGTTCTAATTAGTGGTGGAACAAGCGAACGTGGGTGAACGCCATGGTCATGCCGTACTTGTCGCAAGTGTCAATAACATGGTCGTCACGGACTGAACCGCCTGGCTGTGCAATGAACTCGACACCACTCTTGTGGGCGCGTTCAATATTGTCGCCGAATGGGAAGAAGGCGTCTGAACCGAGCGCTACACCGCTCATCTGGTCTAACCATGCGCGCTTCTCTTCCTTGGTGAGGACGGCTGGCTGTTCGGTAAAGAACTGCTGCCATGCACCATCGCGGAGAACGTCGTCGTGCTCGTCTTCTGAAATGTAAACGTCGATGGTGTTGTCGCGGTCTGCACGGCGGATGCCTTCCTTAAATGGGAGGCTCATAACCTTAGGGTGCTGGCGCAACCACCAAATGTCGGCCTTGTTACCTGCCAAACGGGTGCAGTGGATACGGCTCTGCTGACCAGCACCGATACCGATTGCCTGGCCGTCTTTAACGTAACATACCGAGTTACTCTGGGTATATTTCAGTGTGATAAGGGCAATGATGAGGTCGCGCTGTGCAGCCTCGCTCAAAGTCTTGCTCTTGGTTGGGAATTCAGTGAAGAGGCTCTTGTCGATAACCACGTTGTTGTGACCCTGCTCGAAAGTAACACCGTAAACCATCTTGGTTTCGAGTTCTGCTGGTTCGTAGTTCGGATCCATCTTGATTACGCAGTAAGTACCCTTACGCTTGTTCTTTAAAACCTCAAGTGCTTCTGGGGTGTAGTCAGGAGCGATAACACCGTCGGAAACCTCGCGGTTGATCAGTTTTGCAGTCTGAATGTCGCAAGTGTCGCTCAGGGCGATGAAGTCGCCATAGCTGCTCATACGGTCAGCACCACGGGCACGGGCGTATGCGTTAGCCATTGGGCTGAGTTCGCAGTCGTCTACGAAATAAATCTTCTTCAGAGTGTCGCTCAAAGGAAGTCCTACTGCAGCTCCCGCAGGGCTTACGTGTTTGAATGAGGCTGCGGCTGGAAGGCCGGTGGCCGCTTTCAATTCTTTCACCAACTGCCAGCTGTTGAATGCGTCGAGGAAGTTGATGTAACCAGGCTTGCCGTTGAGCACTTCGATAGGAAGTTCGCCGTCTGCCATAAAGATGCGTGAAGGTTTCTGGTTGGGGTTGCAACCGTACTTCAATGCTAATTCTTTCATTTGGTGTATGGTGTGAAAATAAATTTGGTGCAAATATACGGATTTTTAGACAATGCCTAGCCATTAAAGATTTACTCTTTTGTTCAAATTGGCACTTATGCCAATTCGCTCAATTCCATCCAACGCTCGGTTTTTTCGTCCAGTTCCTTGTCTATGTCGCCAATACGCTGGCTCTTGTCCACCAGTTCCTGTCCCTGTAGGGTACCGGAACTTAGCTCTTCGGTAATGGTGGCTTTTTCGGCTTCCAGCGTCTCAATGTCGGCAGTCAGTTGTTCCAACTCTTTTTGCTCCTTGTAGGTCAGTTTGCGTGCGCGGGTCGAATTCTGATTTTTGTTCTCGGCAGGCTTGTTGGCCTGTTGTTTGGCAGCCTGTTCCTTTTCTTTCCGCTCTTGCTGCTGTTTCATTTCGCGGTACAGGCGGTAGTCGGTGTAGTTGCCGGGGAAGTCTTGCACGTTGGCTTGCCCGTGGAAGACGAGCAGGTGGTCGACTACTTTGTCCATAAAGTAGCGGTCGTGGCTGACCACAATAACGCAGCCTTTAAAGTTCTGCAGGTAGTCTTCCAGTACGTTCAGCGTCATGATGTCGAGGTCGTTGGTCGGCTCGTCGAGTATCAGGAAGTTCGGATTTTTCATCAGCACGGTGCAGAGGTAGAGGCGGCGGCGTTCGCCACCGCTCAGCTTGTACACGAAGTCGTGCTGCCTTTCGGGCGAGAACAGGAAGTGTTGCAGAAATTGGCTCACGTTCAGTTTGCGACCGTCTCCGAGGTAGACGTTCTCGGCAATGCTCTGCACGGCGTCAATCACTTTCATTTGTTCGTCGAACTGCATGCCTTGTTGGCTGAAATAGCCGAACCTGATGGTTTCTCCCAAATCGATAGTGCCGCTGTCGGGCTGCTCGTCGCCAACAATCATCTTGACGAAAGTCGACTTGCCGGTACCATTGTTGCCGACAATACCCATTTTCTCGTAGCGGCTGAAGTTGTAGTAGAAGTTGTCGAGTATCTTGGTGTCGCCGAAGGCTTTGCTGATGTATTTTGCCTCGAAAATCTTGCTGCCGATGTAGCTGGCTTTTACGTCGAGTTGCACGTTACCCGCCTGTTTCTTTTGCTTTACTTTCTCTTCAAGTTCGTTGAAGGCGTCGATGCGGTATTGTGCTTTCGTGCCTCGAGCCTGCGGTTGGCGTCGCATCCAGTCCAGCTCTTTCCTGTAGAGGTTGTTGGCGCGTGCCAGTTCGGCATTTTGTTGTTCCAGCCGCTCCTGCCTTTTTTCAAGGTAGTAAGTATAGTTGCCGTGGTAGCTGTAGAGCTGTTGGTTGTCAATTTCCAGAATGTGGCTGCAAACCCTGTCGAGGAAGTAGCGGTCGTGGGTGACCATCAGCAGAGCCATGCGCGAGTTGCTGATGTAGTCTTCCAGCCATTCCACCATAGCCAGGTCGAGGTGGTTGGTCGGCTCGTCGAGGATGAGGAGTTCGGGCTCCATAATCAGGAC
>ODAJ012154648.1_pt1 | contig 17517 bp, 15 predicted proteins | sample 1539241 | NCBI WGS metagenome assembly ODAJ01 (sample SAMN02144231, study PRJEB22623) | gut metagenome | biome: sheep rumen | host: Ovis aries | place: New Zealand
AAGGAGGAGTGGTACCTCCAGGAATCGAACCGGGGACACACGGATTTTCAGTCCGATGCTCTACCAACTGAGCTAAGGCACCATTTTGGTTTGCATTCCTTTCGTTTGCGGATGCAAAGGTATAAAGAAAATTGAAGAATGAAGAATGAAGAGTAAAGAATTTGCTTCTGCTTAATGTTTTTTAACGAATAGACCCTGCTGGCGGCAGCAAATTGCCACTTCGTTCTCGCTTCGCTCGCGATACCTTCGGCATTCTTCATTCTTCATTCTTCATTCTTCATTTCTCATTTTTCATTTTTCATTCTTCATTCTTCATTTCTCAAAGGGTTCCATCCTTGGGCTTTGAGTTCGAACTCCTGGTTGTCGCGGGTTACGAGTACTTGTCCCAGCGAAGGCTTGGTGATGTGACCGATGAGGTGCACATCGTCCAACTGCTGAATTTTCTCGTGGTCGCCAATGGGAACAGTGAAGAGCAGTTCGTAGTCTTCTCCGCCATTCAGCGCACAGGTGGTGACGTTCATGTTCAGCTCCTCGGCCATGACTGCCGTCTGGTAGTCAATGGGGATGTTCTTCTCAAACACGCGGCAGCCCACACCCGACTGTTTGCAGATGTGCATGAGCTCGCTGGAGAGTCCGTCGCTGATGTCCATCATGGCTGTGGGCCGGATGCCTGCCTGGCGCAGTTGCTCAATGATGTCGCCACGTGCTTCAGCATTCAGCTGACGTTGCAATAGATATTCTTTGCCGGCGAAGTCGGGTTGGAAGTCGGGTATTGATCTGCCTTTCTTTTTCGCTTCGTCAACCATCTGGTAATAGACGGTCTTTTCGCGCTCTAAGAGTTGCAGTCCCATGTAGGCTGCTCCCAGGTCGCCGCTGACGCAGACGAGGTCGGTCTCGCGGGCACCATTGCGATAGACGATGTCGTCCCGGTCTGCTTCGCCAATGCAGGTAATGCTGATGGCCAGTCCGGTGAAGGATGACGTGGTGTCGCCCCCTACGATGTCAATGTCCCACTTCTCGCAGGCCAGTCGGAGCCCGCTGTAGAACTGCTCCAAGTCCTCTACCGTGAAGCGCTTGCTCAGGGCCAGCGATACGGTCATCTGGCGCGGCGTACCGTTCATGGCGAAGATGTCGCTGATGTTGACCATGGCCGACTTGTAGCCCAGGTGCTTCAGGTCGGTGTAGGTCAGGTCAAAGTGGACACCCTCCATGAGCATGTCGGTGGTGACGAGCACTTCTTTGTCTGGATAGTGAAGTACGGCGCAGTCGTCGCCTACGCCGTACTTGGTTGATTCGTTCTTGAGCTTGATGTCCTTTGTCAGGTGGTCAATCAAGCCAAATTCGCCCAGTTTTGCTATTTCCATCCTTCTGTGGGGTGATCAGTATTAAACTTCTCTTGTTTCTTGGCGTCGAATTTCTCGGCACGCATAATCATTTCGCGCATAATGGCTGTCATCAGCGGCTGTGCCTTGTTGGCTGCCTCCTGCACCTCCTCGTGGCTGACTTCAACGGGATTATCGAAACCGCCAAGGTCGGTAATGACGCTGATGCCAAAGGTCTTGATGCCGCAATGGTGAGCCACAATGACCTCAGGAACGGTACTCATGCCGACAGCGTCGCCACCCAACAGGCGGTACATCTTGTACTCTGCCGGAGTTTCGAAAGTGGGACCCTGCACGCCTACATACACACCATAGGTGATGCGGATGCCTTTTTCGCGGGCAATGGCAGCTGCCTCACGCACGAGTTCTAAATCATACGTCTCGTGCATGTCGGGGAAGCGCGGGCCCGTGGGGAAGTTCTTGCCACGCAACGGGTGCTCAGGGAAAAAGTTAATGTGGTCGGTAATGATCATCAGGTCGCCAATCTTGAACTGAGGGTTCATGCCGCCGGCTGCATTCGAGACGAAGAGCGTCTTGATGCCCAGCTCGTACATGACACGTACGGGGAAGGTTACTTCCTTCATGGAGTAACCCTCATAGAAGTGGAAGCGGCCCTGCATGGCCAGGATGTCAACGCCGCCCAGCTTGCCGAAGATGAGCTTGCCGCTGTGTCCTTCAACGGTTGATACGGGGAAATTGGGAATTTCCGAATAGGGGAACTCCAGTTTGTCAGTTATTTCTGAAGCTAATTGTCCGAGGCCCGTTCCCAGTACTATGGCTGTTTTGGGGCTTGTGGTCATTCTTTCCTTTAACCAGGATGCTGTTTCTTGAATTTTTGCGTACATAACCAATGATATTTTCGTTAAACATATCTTCTTGTTCTTGCATGAACTCTATCTTGATGGGCATGACGTACAGGTGCTTCCTGACATCGTCGCTCAGACCCTCCACACCGTTCAGCCTGGCGGCATCTTTCTCTGTCGTGATGATGAGTTTGGGCGAGGGTAACGCGGCAAAGGCCCGGTTGATGCGTTCTACGTCCTTGCGCTTGAAGTGGTGGTGGTCGCTGAAGGTCAGCGGGTGCAGTCGCTTGACGTAGGGCGACAAGTCGTGTACCATCTGCTTGGGCGAGGCAATGCCCGTCAGCAGCAGTGCTTGAAGGTCTTTCAGGTCTTTTAGGCTCATAGGGCTTATGGGCCTCATAGGGCTTATGGGCCTTAGCTCACCATAGCTGATGGTGGTAAAGAAGAGTTTTTGGTAGGGGTAGAGGTTCATGGCCTTCGTAATGACACGATACTCCATGGGTTTCAAGTCGCGCGGACATTTTGTCACAATGACAATGTCGGCACGGTTCTTTCCTGACAGCGGTTCCCTGAGTCGGCCGGCTGGCAGCAGGCGGTCGTAGATGATGAGTCGGTGGTAGTCAACCAGCAGGATATTAATGCCCGGCTTGACGTAGCGGTGCTGAAAGGCGTCGTCGAGCAGGATGACATCGAGTTTCTCGTCGTCGCTTGTTAGCTGGTCAATGCCGTGACAGCGGTTTTTATCGACGGCAATGGTAATGTCGGGAAACTTCTGCTTCATCTGGAATGGCTCGTCACCGATGTCCCTTACCGTAGTGTTGGCACTTGCCACCAGATAGCCATGACTCTTGCGCTTGTAGCCACGGCTGAGTACGGCTACGCGAAACTTCTGGTGAAGCAGTTCAATAAGGTATTCCACATGGGGGGTCTTGCCTGTGCCGCCCACGGTGATGTTGCCCACCGAGATGATGGGAACGTCGAAGTTGCGGCTCTTTAGTATGCCTACGTCAAAGAGTAGGTTGCGCAGTTTTACCGCGAGACCGTAGAGCCAACTGAGCGGCAGCAGCCATTCGTTAATCTTGATGAAGTCACCCTCCATGTGGAACCCTTATATAATAATTATGTTCGCGCGCGTAAGGCAGTCTATTTCACCTTCGTTGAGAATGGCAGACGAGCCTGCAGACGGTTGCGCTTGTTGATGGTGCGCAGCAGAATCCAGCTGTCGTAGTTCTCACCCAGAATGTTCTTCAGCTCTGCGTCAAGGTACGAACCCTTCTTCTTCTGGTCCAGCAGCTGGTCGAAGAAGTTTGTCTTGGCAGGGTAGGGGGATGTATGATACTCTGAGAGTTTGGCCAGTTCGGCAGCCTTCTTCACGGCATCGTCTAAAGAGCCGAGTTTATCGACCAGCTTGATGCCCAGGGCGTCCGTAGCTAACCATACGCGACCCTGTGCAATCTCGTTAACCTCTTCCTTCTTCATCTTACGGCCGTCGGCCACAATGCTCAGGAACGTGTCGTAACCACGATCCACGAAGTTCTGCATGAAGCCCAGCTCCTTGCTGTTCTCCTTTGAGAGCACGAGATTCTCCATGTAGTTGGTATAGGTGTTGGTGGTAACGTCGTCGAAGGTAACGCCCAGCTTGTCGGTGACCAGTCCGGTCAGGTTAGGAATGAGTCCGAAGATGCCGATGGAACCGGTAATGGTGGTGGGCTCGGCAAAGATGTAGTCAGCACCGGCACTGATCATGTAGCCGCCTGATGCTGCCACGCCGCCCATGCTGACCACGACGGGCTTCTTCGTCTTGAGCTGCTTCACGGCGCGCCAAATCTGCTCAGAAGCTACGGCGCTACCGCCGGGAGAGTTGACGCGAATGACAACGGCCTTCACGTCCTCGTCGGCAGCCAGCTTGCCCAGGTCTTCGGTCATGGTCTTGCCCACGATGCCCGATTCGCCGGTAAAGCTGCTCAGGTCTTCGTCGGTAATCTCGCCCACTGCGTAATAGACGGCCACCTGTTCTCCGTCGTTCTTCTTCGTGCTCTTGACGTTAATCATGTCGGTGAGCAGGGCCTGCGACACATCCTCGTCGTCTGCCAGCCCGAGTTTCTTCTTCATAAGCTGTTTCAGCTCGTCGGGGTATAACATCTTGTCTATGAGCTTGGCCTTCAGGTAGTCTTCGGGGTTGGCAAAGGCCATGATGCTGTCGTTGACCAGCTGGTTCAGGCCTTCGGGTTTCAGCTTGCGGCTCTCGGCAATGTCCTTCAGCATGCGGTTCCAGGCACCCTGCATGTAAGCCATGCGCTGCTCGCGGTCTTCGGGGCTCATGTCTTTGCGGGTGTTCATCTCTACGTAGCTCTTGTATTTACCTACGCGTACGGCCTGATACTTGATGCCCAGTTTTTCGTAAAGTCCTGTGTGGTATTCGGCTTTGCGTCCCAGACCCTTCAGGTCCAGCATGCCCGTCTTGTTCATATAGAGTTCGTTGGCAACCGAGGCTACCCAGTAGTTCATCTGCGTGAACTCGTCGCCATAGGCCACAATCCACTTGCCGCTCTTCTTGAAGTCTGCCAGAGCGTCGCGGATGGTTTGTGCCGTGGCATACGAGTCGTACTCGGCTGGCCCGGCTTCGATGTAGATACCTTTGATGGCTTCGTTTTCCTTTGCCTTTTCAATGGAGGCCAGAATGTCGTCGAGCCCCATCGAACCAAACTCGTTGTTAGACAGCAAGGCCAGCATGCCCATGTCGTCACTCGAGCGTTCCTGCACAATGCCGCTCAGCTTGAGCGTAAAGACCGAGTTGTCCTTGACGTTAACAGTTGCAGTGTCCGATGCGGCCATTCCTATCAGCGAGAATACGCAGATAATACCTACCACGAGCATAAAGAGGATAATGCCGGTCAGGGTGGCCAATGTGTATTTCAGAAAATCTTTCATAATTGTGATGTTATTAATGTTGACTGTGCAAAGATACGAATTATTTTTGTTTCGCACACACTTTTTCGCCCACTTTTTTGTGTCAAAGTGTCAGTTCGGCCATTTTGGCACGGTTTTGGCATGATAATGGGCAGAAGTTAAATATAAAAACGACAATAACATTAATTAAAAGTAAAGAATTATGAACATCAAACCATTAGCAGACCGTGTGTTGGTATTGCCAGCACCTGCAGAAGAAAAAGTCGGCGGCATTATTATTCCTGACACCGCCAAGGAAAAGCCCCTTCATGGAAAAATCGTAGCCACGGGTAAAGGTACCAAGGACGAAGAGATGGTGCTCAAGGCCGGTGACGAAGTACTCTATGGCAAATATTCTGGCACAGAGCTGGAGTTTGAGGGTGAGAAATACCTGATGATGCGTCAGAGTGACGTGTTGGCAGTGATTTGTTAGTCCCCTAAGTTAGGGGGTTGGGGGTCTGAACAAGCGCAGATGTCCCCGATTCTCTAATAACATATAGTAAACAAACAATAAAATGGTCTGGTAAACGCTTGTTCAGACCCCCAACCCCCTAACTTAGGGGGCTTTAAAAAAGTTATGGCAAAAGATATTAAGTACAATATGGATGCCCGCGACCTGTTGAAGAACGGTGTCGATCAGTTGGCAAATGCAGTGAAGGTTACACTTGGCCCGAAGGGTCGTAACGTAGTGATTGAAAAGAAGTTCGGCGCACCTCAGATTACAAAGGACGGTGTGACCGTAGCTAAGGAGATTGAGCTCGAGGACCACTTCGAGAATACTGGTGCACAGCTCGTCAAGAGCGTGGCATCTAAGACTGGCGACGATGCCGGTGACGGTACGACCACAGCTACCATCCTGGCACAGGCCATCGTAGCCGAGGGCTTGAAGAACGTGACCGCCGGTGCTAACCCCATGGACCTGAAACGTGGTATCGATAAGGCCGTGAAGGGTGTTGTTGACTTCATTAAGGATAATGCTGAGAAAGTAGATGACAACTACGACAAGATAGAGCAGGTGGCTACCGTCAGCGCTAATAACGATGAGGAAATCGGTAAGCTGCTGGCTGACGCTATGCGTAAGGTTTCTAAGGACGGTGTTATCACCATCGAGGAGAGCAAGAGCCGCGACACCCACATTGGTGTTGTCGAGGGTATGCAGTTCGACCGTGGCTACCTGTCGGCTTACTTCATGACCGATTCTGACAAGATGGAGTGCGTCATGGAGAACCCGTACATCCTTATCTACGACAAGAAGATCAGCAACATCAAGGACTTCCTGCCCATCCTTCAGCCTGCTGCTGAGAGTGGACGCCCGCTGCTCGTCATTGCCGAGGATGTTGACTCTGAGGCTCTGACCACACTGGTTGTGAACCGTCTGCGTGGTGGTCTGAAGATTTGTGCTGTCAAGGCTCCTGGCTTTGGCGACCGTCGTAAAGCCATGCTCGAGGATATTGCTACGCTGACTGGCGGTGTCGTCATCAGTGAGGAGAAGGGTCTGAAGCTGGAGCAGGCTACGCTCGAGATGCTGGGCACCTGCGACAAGGTGACCATTACGAAGGACAATACCACCATCGTCAATGGTGCAGGCGACAAGCAGGCCATCAAGGACCGTATTGCTCAGATTAAGAAGGAGATAGAAATCACCACCAGCTCTTACGACAAGGAGAAACTGCAGGAGCGTCTGGCCAAGTTGGCCGGCGGCGTGGCTGTGCTCTACGTCGGTGCCAACAGCGAGGTGGAGATGAAGGAGAAGAAAGACCGTGTCGATGATGCACTCTGCGCTACGCGTGCCGCCATCGAGGAAGGCGTCGTAGCCGGTGGCGGTACTACCTACATCCGTGCTCAGGAGGCTTTGGCTGCCGTTAAGGGCGTAAATGCTGACGAACAGACAGGTGTTAACATTGTTTGCCGCGCCATCGAGGAGCCTCTGCGCCAGATTGTCATGAACGCCGGCGAGGAAGGTGCCGTCGTAGTTCAGAAGGTTCGTGAGGGCAAGGGCGACTTCGGCTACAATGCCCGTACGGGTGAGTATGAGGACCTGCGCAAGGCAGGTATCATCGACCCTGCTAAGGTCGCCCGTGTAGCTTTGGAGAACGCTGCCAGCATTGCCGGCATGTTCCTTACCACGGAGTGCCTCATCGTCGATAAGCCTGAAAAAGAGCCTGCTATGCCCATGGGTGGCGCACCGGGCATGGGCGGCATGATGTAAAAAAGTGTAAACTAAAGATGTCAAAAAGCGGAGAATCGATGTAAAAATCGACTCTCCGCTTTGATTTATATCAATAAATCGGTTATTTTGTAATAATTAGCTTGTTTTTTCCGTTTTTATGTATTATCTTTGCAATATCAAAGTAAAACCAGACATGTAAAAAAGATAGTTTGAAAGGAGTAACACATTTGATTTGTTTTAGTAGATTAGTTTTTAAGTAGTTTGTTTTTAGAAACCGGATGTCGAGAGACACCCGGTTTTTAGTTTTCTCTATTTTTATTTGGTCATGTCGAAGATATTTACTACCTTCGCACGCATGAAACTGGAAAAGACGATTCTTTTAGAGATTTTGATGATTGCTGTGGCCACGGGGCTGCTCATTTGGCTGACGCGTGACTACCTGATGTCGCTTGGCATCATCATTCTGCTGGTCATTGTTGAACACATGGTCGTATCCTTTATGGAGCGCAAACAGGAAGAAAGGGAGGAGGCCGACGATGGAGCAACTGCTTAACCTCTATCGGCAGTGGAGCGGCGACGAGCCGGAAAGCATTGAGCAACTGCCCTGTGCCGGAGGCAGCAACCGTGCCTATTACCGGTTTTTTCCTAAGCCGACACCCACCAGCCACCAGCCAAAACCTGTCATTGGCTGCATAGGAACCAGCCGCGACGAGAACCACGCATTTATTTATCTTTGTCGCCACTTTACCAAGCGCAAACTGCCTGTACCCCAGCTGCTGGCAGCCAGCGACGACGAGCTGCGCTACCTGCAGAGCGACCTTGGTGCGGTGTCGCTCTTCGATGCCATCAAGGGCGGGCGTGAGGCCGGCGGACGCTACACGCTGAAAGAGCAGGAACTGCTGAAGCGTACCATTCGTCAGTTGCCGAACATCCAGATGCGCGGTTTCCGTGAACTGGACTTTTCGCAATGCTACCCCCAGGCGGAGTTCGATACCAACAGCGTGCTCTTTGACTTGAATTACTTTAAGTATTGTTTCCTGAAAGCCACCGAGCTCGACTTCCACGAACTGAAGTTAGAGGCAGACTTCCGCCTTTTGGCCAAAGACCTGACAGAGGCCGACGACGAGCAGGGCTTTCTCTATCGTGACTTCCAGGCACGCAACGTCATGCTGGTTGACCAGCAGCCGTACTTCATTGACTTTCAGGGTGGTCGTCGCGGGCCTTATTATTACGATCTGGCTTCCTTCCTCTGGCAGGCCAGCGCGCGTTATCCCTACAAGCTGCGTCGAGAGTTGGTGTATGAGTACTACAACGAACTGAAGAACTATACCGAGGTGCCTACGCCCCACCACTTCGTCGGCCGGCTGACGCTCTTTGTGCTGTTCCGCACGCTGCAGGTGCTGGGCGCTTACGGTTTCCGAGGCTACTTCGAACGGAAACGCCACTTCATTGAGTCTATTCCGCCCGCCATGCAGAACTTGCGCGAGCTGCTCGACTACGGTAATTTCCCGTATCCCTATCTTGTCATGTTGCTCCGTCAGCTCACCGAGCTGCCGCAGTTCCGTCAGCTGGACGTAACGGCCAGTCGTGCCGACGGCTATAAGACCACCGAGCGAAATCCCTATAAACCGCACCCGCAGGACGGACCAGCCACCTTCTCGAAGTACGATGCCCAAGGGCCGTTGGTTGTCAAGGTGTTCAGCTTCTCTTACCGTAAGGGCATACCTGAAGACGAGAGCGGCAACGGCGGTGGTTACGTCTTTGACTGTCGCTCCACCCATAATCCAGGACGCTATGAGCCTTACAAGCAGCTGACAGGACTTGACGAGCCGGTCATTCGCTTCCTCGAGGACGACGGTGAGATTCTGACCTTCCTCGACTCGGTCTATAAGCTGGCCGATGCCCATGTGCGCCGTTACATTCAGCGTGGCTTCACCAGCCTGATGTTCTGTTTTGGCTGTACTGGCGGTCAGCACCGCTCCGTCTATTCGGCTCAGCACCTGGCTGAACACCTGCACCAGAAGTTCGGCATCGAGGTGCGAGTCTGTCATCGCGAGCAGCACATCAATCAGGTACTGCCAGCGAAAGTATAATGTTGCTTAGAACTTGTAGGCCACGCCCACTGACGGTACAAACTGGTTGTGGTTGTTAATGATCTGGTACTTGGCTTCAATGATAAGTGCTAGGTCTTTGGCCAGATTGGCCTCGAAGCCGCCGCCTAAGTTGACGCAGAACTTGGTGGAGGTATGGAAAGCGTCAGAATAGATGCTTGCAATACCCAGACCAACAACAGGATATGCCCTCGTTGCGTCGCTGATGGGGCAGAGGTAGTGCACGTTGGCATTAATGTTCCACATGTTCATGTCGTTCTTCTCGAAAAAATAGTCGAAGTTGCCTTCACCGCGCAGATTGTCGGTAATCATGTACTGGAAGAGTGCCCCAATACCAACGTTTTTGATTTCTGTTCCGTAAAGAAGTCTTACTCCAGCAGCGATGTCGCCTTTACTTTGTGCCATGGAACTCATGCTGATGAGTACCAGTGCAAATGCTAAAAATACTTTCTTCATATTACTTAATGTTTAAATAAATGTTTTTGCAAAGATAAACATTAATTGCGTTATAACAAAGAAGATTTCGCTTTAATTGCTGAAATTGTATAATAAATTGCCCATTCTTTTGTTTTTTCGGCTGAATTGTTGTAATTTTGCGCCCATGAAACAAGCAATGATTCTGGCCGCAGGCTTGGGTACCAGACTCAAACCGCTGACCGACACCATGCCGAAGGCATTGGTCCCTGTCGGAGGTGTCCCGTTGTTAGACCATAACATTTGTAAGCTGCAGTCGCAGGGCTATGGCCATTTTGTTGTCAATGTCCATCATTTTTCCCAACAGATTATTGACCATGTGGCCCGGCAGGACTATGCCCCGATGGTGTCCATCAGCGACGAGACCGAACAGTTGCTGGATACGGGTGGCGCATTGAAGAAGGCCGCCCCGCTATTTGACGACGAGAGTCCCATACTCATTCATAACGTGGATATTCTGGATAACGTGGATTATGACTGGTTCCGCCGTCAGCATGAGCCAGACGAGGATGCAGTCCTTCTGGTCAGTCGCCGCAAGACGAAGCGCTACCTGCTCTTCGATAGCGGCATGCGGCTCATGGGGTGGACCAACATCGAGACGGGTGAAATCAAAAGCCCCTTCCCGTGGCTGCGTTCTTCTTGTTTCACTCTTGATGAGCAGTGTCTCACCCTCAACCCTCAACCCTCAACCTTCAACCCTCTTTTTCTCTTTGCCTTCTCTGGCATTCATAGTTTCTCGCCTCGGCTGTTTCCGCTCATGGAGCGTTTCCCCGATAAGTTCAGCATCATCGATTTTTACCTCAGCATCTGCCATCGCTCCCGCATCGTCGGCTGCATCAAGGACGACCTGAAAGTACTTGACGTCGGTAAGCTCGACTCGCTCGACAAAGCAGAAGAATTCCTCTCGTCATTTACAATTTGACAAGTTGCAATTTACAATTGATTGAATTATTTGGTTATTAATGATATGAATAAGAAAGAACTGCAGGAACGGATGACAACATTTGCAGTTAGAATCATCAGGATGGTGGATTCTTTGCCTTCCACTATCTCTGGCAAGGCTGTAGCTCGGCAGATTATCCGTTCTGGTACTTCTCCATCGGCCAACTACAGGGCTGCTTGTATAGCAAAGTCTGATAAAGACTTTATCAATAAGTTAAAGATGGTGGAAGAAGAATTAGATGAAACGGCGCACTGGCTCGATATCATTATGCGAAGCGAGATGGTGAAAGCGTCACGGATTCAACCCTTATATCAAGAATGTAACGAATTGTTGAGTATTATTGTAAAGTCGATAATAACAACAAAGAATAGAGTGAAGACAGATGAAATTGAAAAAAATAGTAAATAGCACAATAAATTGTAAATTGTAAAATAGTATATTAATATGTTGCAACAGAAAATTATTATTCTCGACTTCGGTTCACAGACCACTCAGCTGATTGGCCGTCGTGTCCGCGAACTCGACACTTTCTGCGAAATTCTGCCTTACAACAAGTTCCCGAAGGACGACCCCTCCGTCATTGGCGTCATCCTGAGCGGGTCACCTTATAGCGTTCATGACCCAGAGGCTTTTAAGGTCGATCTCTCGCAGTTTGTAGGCCGTCTGCCCGTGCTGGGCATCTGCTACGGTGCACAGTTCATTTCGCATACGTTTGGTGGCAAGGTGGAAAAAGCCGACTCCCGAGAGTACGGCCGTGCCCACTTGGAAACCATCGACCTTGAGAATCCCCTGTTCCGTGGCTTCGAAAAAGGGTCACAGGTCTGGATGTCGCATGGCGACACCATCACCGCCATACCCGACGGCTTCGAGGTGATAGGCTCTACGAAGGATGTCAAGAATGCCGCATTCTGGTGCCCCTCAGAAAAAATTGTAAATGGTCAATCGTCAAATAGTAAATCAGTATGGGCCGTCCAGTTCCACCCCGAGGTGTTCCACACCGTGCAAGGCACGCAGTTGCTGAAGAACTTCGTGGTTGACATCTGCGGCTCAAAACAGAATTGGAGTGCCGCAAGCTTCGTAGATACTACGGTAGCCGAGCTGAAACAGCAGTTGGGCGACGACCGCGTGATACTCGGCCTGTCGGGAGGTGTGGACTCGAGTGTGGCAGCAGTGTTGCTCAACCGTGCCATCGGTCAGCGACTGACATGTATCTTTGTTGACCACGGCATGTTGCGCAAGAACGAGTTTCAGCAGGTCATGGACGACTATCAGGGCCTGGGACTGAACGTCATTGGCGTAGATGCCTCAGAAAAGTTCTTTGCTGACCTGGAAGGTGTTACCGACCCCGAGCAGAAGCGCAAGATTATCGGCCGCGACTTCGTCGAAGTGTTCAATGCCGAGGCCAAGAAAATTACCGATGCCCGCTGGCTGGCACAGGGCACCATCTATCCTGACCGCATCGAGTCGCTCAACATTACGGGCAAGGTCATCAAGAGCCACCACAACGTGGGCGGACTACCCAAGGAGATGAACCTGCAACTCTGTGAGCCGCTGAAGTGGCTGTTCAAGGACGAGGTGCGCCGCGTGGGCCGTCAGCTCGGCATGCCCGAACACCTCATCACCCGTCATCCCTTCCCTGGTCCGGGCCTGGCCGTGCGCATATTGGGCGACATCACCCGCGAAAAAGTGCGCGTGCTGCAGGATGCCGACGATATCTACATTCGCGGTCTGCGTGAATACAAGGTGAAACTGTCGGGCGAGGAAGCCCGCAAGGTCTTAGCTGCCGGAGTACCGGCTGCCATGACCGATGGAGAAATCGAAGTGTCGCTTTACGACCAGATTTGGCAGGCAGGGGCCGTCCTGTTAAGCACAGTCCGCAGCGTCGGCGTCATGGGCGACGAGCGTACCTACGAGAACCCTGTGGCCCTGCGTGCTGTCACCTCTACCGACGCCATGACGGCCGACTGGGCTCATCTGCCATACGACTTCATGGCCAAGGTCTCTAACGAGATTATCAACAAGGTGCGCGGTGTCAACCGCGTCTGCTACGACATCTCGTCAAAGCCACCCGCAACCATCGAGTGGGAATGATGTAATTCCCTTTTGTATTCGGATATAATTATTTTAAATCTAAAGTAAATCAAATAGTTAAACCATCATTTTGCTTAATCGGCTGATTTTCAAAATGATGGTTTTTCTGTACAAAATGCCTAAATACGACCCCCAATATTGACCCCTTGCGACCCCTGAGATTTGGCTGTTTCATTTTTATTTCGTATCTTTGCACCAAAATTCTATTAATATGGCACATAAGAAAGGAAAAATCAATCTGAACTACAATCTGAAAGACAAGTCGGAGGAGCAGACGTTAGTATATTTGATAGGCTACTTGGATAAAAGATTCAAGGTATCTACTCAACAGTCGGTATGGGTAAAGACTTGGGATAATAAAACCCAACGTTGCATTGTCTCTACAGAATATTCTGACCGTATCAATCGAGCAAGTCGCAAGGTGAATAAGTTCTTGGATTCATTAGATACTGCTATTGATGAACATTTTGAAAATTATCCACCACGTTTCAACTTGCCAAATTGGCTGTTTAACAAGGCTGACAATTTCAAGACTATCATTCAGCGCATTATTGATGAACAAGTGAATGGCGAACGTAAGGAAGAAGAAAAGAAGAGAATCACGCCCTTACAGTTCTTTCATTCGTATGTTGACAATATGCACAAAAGAGTTGACCCACGAACAAGAAAGTTTATCTCAGACCGTACCGTAGGGCATCATAAGACAGTGTTGAAGCGTTTTCAGTCATTCTTTGCAGAGAAATATATAAAGGATGATTTTTCTGTGTTTGACAGACAGTTCCAAGAGATTTTCATTAATTGGGCATATACGAGCAAGAACTATCGTAGCAACACAATACCAGCGTCTTTTTCTGTTTTGAAAGTGTGGCTGAATGAGGCTGCTCATCAAGGTCTGATAAAGGATGTTACATACAAATCGTATCAGAGCAAGTCTACTGATGTGGATAACATATACTTGACTGAGGCTGAAATATCACGTCTCTATGCTTTGGACATACCTACGCTAATAAATAAGGGCGTAATAGATGCAAAGAGTAGGATAGAGGAAACACGAGACCTTTTTATTATTGGGTGTTGGACGGGGCTTAGACAAAGTGACCTCAATCATCTTGATAATGCTCTATTTAACGTTGAGGCTGAGACCATAACTATTGTTACAGAAAAGACTTCTGAGAAAGTCACAATACCTATGCACACCTATATCAAGGAACTATATGCTAAGTATGGTGGTAAGTTCCCACAGATGTGCTACAAGTCACGTTTCATTGAGCACCTAAAGGAATTGGGTAGGCTTGCAGAGATTAACGATGAAGTGATAGTGAAGGAAAATAGGGGTGGTAAGATAACAAGCACGAAGCACAAGAAGTATGAGTTAATTAAGAGCCACACCGCACGAAGGAGTTTCGCCACCAACTTATATTTGAAGGGAGCACCCACTGTTAGCATTATGAAACTGACGGGGCACACTACCGAAACAAACTTTATGAAATATATAAAGGTGACGAGAGAGGAAAATGCTCAACTGATGCGCCAATACTTCAAGTAGCCTCAACTCTACTTGTGAGAGAGTGAAGGATGAACAAGTCCAAGTTTCTTCGAAAATTTGGGCTTGATTTGTTAATTTGTGTTGTAAACATTTGGAACTTAAATATTTTTTCTATACTCTTGCACATGTAAACATGTTGTTTACAATGAGTTCTTTTATTTATTTACTTAAAACTATAAACAAAAATGTCAAAAAGATTGTCTAAGGATGACAAGCTCGTAATGATGAAAAACATGTATAAGAGCTTTAGTGTTGAACAAGTTGAACATCTTGACCGTATTAAGAATGTGGATGCACGTTACAAGTGCGCCCAACGCTACATGAGAGAAATCAATGAGGGCGAGAAGGGCGAACGAAAGAAGGCGTTAGAGTATTACCAACGGTATTCTGATATTCTCGAAGGGTTGGACTGCATCGACAACAAACTGTGGACTGACGAGAAGAAAATCAAGGCTTTCAGTAACTTGTTAGATACCTACTGTGACAAGTGCGTTAAACTTGTCGAGGATAACAACCGTAGGCATCTTGAACGCCTCAAACTCCAACGTCAACAGAAGCAGAAGGAGTACGAGGCAGAGCAAGCGAAGTACGATAAGGAAATAGCAGAACTTGAAGAAAAACTGAGGTAGGGTGTAAATCTACCTCAGTCTTTTATTATGTTTTGTTTCAGAGATTGTTCTCCTTTTCAAATTTCCCTAATACACGTTCGTCAATACTTCCTTTGAGGGCAATACTCTTGATGACATTCCAATAGTTCTTCCCATTGTGGATTTGTAGCAAAGCTGCAAAATGGCGTTCATCAAATGCCCCCTCTTTGATAGAGTGGAAACATTTTATGAGTATTTCAAACTGCTCATCGTCCGTAATAGGAAACTTACTTTCAATTTCTCTAATCGAATCGGCAATGAAAGTTCTTTTTTTCTCATCCGATAACTTAACCCAATTTGGCATAATCTTATTCTTTTTTCTTATTTGACAATAATTTTCTTTCCGTTCACGATATTAATGCCTTTGCTTGTTGACTGCATCCGCTGGCCTTGCAAGTTGTAGATGGTTGGCGTATCGCTTGAACTTGTTTCACGGATAGCCTCAACATGTGAAGGTATGTCCGATTCGCTCCACTCAATGCCGTATATCTTCAATGCGTTTTCGGTGGCTTCTGCCCTACCCATACCCCTTGCATTGGCTGAGGCTGTTTCACCGCCATAGATGTAAACATAAGTGGGTTCTGTTACGTTGTAGGGGAACGAGGCTTTCATCTTTCCTTCAAGTTCCATCGTGACTGGCTGATTATTGCCAATCTTAACTTTGAGGGTCATGCTGCCAACCGTCTCAGCGTTCACCTTGATAGTGCCACTGCCAGCCTGCACCAAGAAGATGATACCTGTGTAATTGTTCTTGATGTCCTCACCAAACAAGTCCATTCCAATCACTTCGTTCATCTGTTCATCGGTTGTGGGCTTTCTCAGAATGATGCACCCTTCAGCGGAACTATATTCACCGTTTTCATCACTGATGTTGTAGTAGATATTGCCAATGGTGTTGCCGTTAAGGTCTGTCTCGTCATTGATTTCTCCATTTCCAAAATCCGTATTATTGTCCTCGGATGGAACGATGAATTTCTCTACAATGCTCTCGAACCTCTTCCAACCACCAGCGTTGCTATAGGCCTCTTTGGTGCCAAAGGGAATGTAGAGAATTCCTTTGGAGTAGACATCACCATATCCTACTACACTTTCTCCTTCCCTATTTTCAAACACGTCATTGCCTATCTCGTAGGCATTGACAATGTGCGAATTGACTTCCACCAAGTAATTGCATCCCTGAAAGGCACTGTTTGCTATGGTCTTTACGGTCTGCGGTATGGTGACTGACTGCAGGTCATAGTTCAACCAAAAAGCGTATTCGCCGATGGAGGTCACGGTATAGTCGGTATTTTCGTGCGTGATAGTAGCTGGGATGTCTGCGCGGGTGACTCTGTTGCAATCTACTAACTCCACGCATGTCGTGTTCTTGGGGTCTATCCTAAAGGTCATGCCGCCAGCCATAAATTCATCGTCGGGGCTAAAACCTGTCTCGAAAAGACGTTTGAATTTATTCCATCTCCAGTGCTTTTTATATTTATCTAATGAACCTTGCGGAACAAAGACGTTGGCTTTGGTTAGTATTGTGGATGAAAAATCATAATAGGAGATTCCCACTTCTTCAGGGTCGGAGGCTGTCGCTGTAATCTTGGAAATATCCCAGCATCCGCCAAAATGGCAATAGCCTTCCATTTTTGCTGGCAGCACCACTTCCTTCAGTGCCGTACAGCCAGAAAAGCAATATTGTCCTTTGATAGCGACAGAAGGTGGAAACACAAAAGACGAGAGCTTGCTGCAATTTGTGAATGCTTGGTCATCGATAACTGTTATATTTGAGGGGACTGAGACTGTCTCAAGGCTGGTGCAGTCTTTAAAGGCTCCAGACCCTATCTTTGTCATGAAGTCGGGAATATTGGCTGACTCAAGACTTGTGCAGCCTTTAAACCATTCCATGCCGATAAGTGTAAACGAACTGTTGAGATGGAGCGACTCAATGCTTTTCAGGCTTGAGCAGTTTCTGAACAGTCCCCTTGTACTCCTTTCTAAATCGTTGTCATTGATTGACTCAAGTGAAAACTGACTGAGGTCAATGCTTGTCAGACTGCTGCATTCGGCAAACATATATTCCATATCTGTCACCTTTCTTGTGTCGAAGTGGCTGAGGTCGAGGCTTGTCAGACTACTACATCCCTGGAACATACCCTGCATCCAATAGCACATGCTTGTGTCGAAGTGGCTCACGTCAAGACTCTTCAAACTGCTGCACCCATTGAACATATTACACATTTGCGTGATGTGGCTGGTGTCAAAATTGCTCAAGTCCAGGCTTGTCAGGCTCGAACAGTTTCTGAATAGCTGTTGCATGCTTCCTTGCTCCCACTCTTCTACAGTTCCCACCTTGCTCGTGTCGAAGTTGCTCAAGTCGAGGCTTGTCAGGCTACTGCATCCACAGAACATGCCGCTG
>ODAJ012192402.1_pt1 | contig 17497 bp, 19 predicted proteins | sample 1539241 | NCBI WGS metagenome assembly ODAJ01 (sample SAMN02144231, study PRJEB22623) | gut metagenome | biome: sheep rumen | host: Ovis aries | place: New Zealand
ACTACAACGACTTTTTATATAAAAGAAACAACGATGAAACAATTAATAAAAGCCGAAGATACTATTAGTCAGCAAGAGTATGAAGAGTTGAATGGCGTGGCAGATAATATTCTAGGAGAATAGGAGGTAATAAAATGTCGGATTTATCTAATAAACTGAATATGATACAAAACTCAAGAGATGATATCAGGAGCGCAATATTAAGCAAAGGACAGACGGTAACAAATGACATAAGAACTTTTGCTAACGCAGTATTAAATATAAATGGAGGGGGACCAGTTACTTCAGGAATCAAACAGTTTAGTTCAATAGAAAGTATGCAAGCAGACTTGAATCCATTTAACGATGGTTTGGCTATCGTATATTCAGCAGAAGAAAGTCGATTTACAGAAGAAAGTCAAGTTCGATTTGTATCATTTCCTGCTACTATAACTTTACCAGAAGCTGTGGGAGAGGAAGAAGAATATTACGCTATGTTTATTCCAGTTAATGAAGAAGACCCAGTATATGTAGACGGAAATATAACAGTATCTGCATCTTTTGCTTCATGTGAATTTTATAGTGACCATATGGCGTATTCAATATATTATAGTAGTGAAGATGGTATTAATTATACTAGGACCGATTTTTATGACGCAGAAACTGGCGATGAGTTGTCTAATCCAGTTGATTTAAAAACACTGATTAAGATAGATGAAAATGATTATGAGTGGTCTGATTTACTTACTTATTTTATGTATAACGCTGATTATGACTTTGAAGGTTTGTTTCAATATAGTGGAACAAGTCATCAATACAAATTAGCGCCCACACAATTAGATGTAAACAAATTAAATGTATATGGTCAAACGTTTTATGGCCCTAAAGGTGTAGAACAAGGTACACTGTCTCAAACCACTGATTTAGATTATCAAACATTACACCGTCAAATAGAGGTTTATAGCAATATAAGCGAACTTTCGATAAATAATGACATAACTAATATGGAAGGTTGGTTTACGAACCGTAATATAAAAGCTATCCCTAAACTAGATCTTTCTACGGTTACAAATTTAAAAGAAGCATTTTATCTTTGTGAAAATTTAACAGATGTTGCACCAATAAACTTATCAAATGCGAAACAAATTTCGAATATGTTTGCGGGTTGTAGTAGTCTTGCTAATATCGCTATAATGGACTTATCAAATGCTGAAAACACTAGTAATATGTTTTTCCATTGTTTGAGTCTTACAAATACATCTTATTGCAATATAGCGAATAGTTTGCCATTAGCAAATCAATTGATTAACGGTTTATTTGTGAATATAGGTATAAATGTTTCTGATTTACCTAATGAGGCAAAAGATATATTACTTGAAAAAGGGTATTTAGACTGTGATTATAATTTTGACGGTTGGTCTAATGCCTATAACATTAATGGAGTAGAAGTAGCAAGAGGCGAAGACTATGACAGATATGGTGATATATTACGTAATTATATTAATGCGTTACCATTTGAAACACAAGATATAAGTGTAGGAAGTATTGGTAATGACGACGGTATCTTATTATCAACAAACGGCATGTTCGACTGGAGAAGGCGTGCAATCAATATAGATTTATCCATCAATACTTCTAATGTAGTAGATATGTATCATATGTTTAATGGTTGTGAGAATTTAACGATTGTACCTAATTTTGATACAGGTAATGTAAGGAATTTTAGTGGTATGTTTAATAACTGTCAGAAGTTAACTTCTGTACCAAATTATGACTTACATTCAGCTCGTGACGTTTCTTACATGTTTAGTAATATGAACAATTTAACAACAGTGCCTGATTTTGATACTTCTAATGTAACTGATATGAGTGCTATGTTAAGTGGTTGTCGTAATATAACAAATATACCTAATTTCAATACATCTAATGTAACTGATATGGGTGGTATGCTTAGTGGTTGCTCTAATTTGACAACTATACCTGATTTCGATACTAGTAATGTTACTCGAATGCCTAGTATGTTTGCTGCGTGTCATAATATAACAACAGTGCCTAATCTTAATACTTCTAATGTAACTGATATGTGGGCTATATTTCGTTGGTGCAATAAGTTAACGACAACACCTAATTTAGATACTAGCAATGTTACTAATATGCAATCTATGTTTGAATATTGTAATAGCTTAACAACAGGACTTGAACTTAATACAAATAATGCGATTGATATGGGGGGTATGTTTTCTAATTGTATTAATCTTTCTGATATTCCTCAATATAATACTGCTGATGTTATTAATATGACAGGTATGTTTAAATCTTGTAATAATCTAAGTAACGCTAGTATACAAAACATAATAAATATGTGTTTAAATAGTAACGTTACGAATGCAGAATATATGAATTTAAGTGTATCAAATTGGCGTAGTCCATTATATGGTACTATATTTGATAGTAGTTATTATAGTAATAGATTAGATGAGTTGCTTACAGCTGGTTGGACATATTAATTAAAATAAAAGGAGGAATAGTATGGCTAGGACAGATGATATAACACATTTCTTAACAGATGTAGCTGCTGCTATTAAAACTAAAAAAGGTAGTAGTGTTGACATTCCGGCATCTGATTTTGATACAGAGATATTAGCCTTACCATTAGCAGGTACGTATCAAACAAAAACGTTAAATATTACTCAAAATGGTAACTATAGTATCAATCCAGATGAAGGCTATGACGCAATCGAACAATTAACTATCGCTGTATCAGTCCCTATTTCTCCTAATTTGCAAAATATAACTGTTACTCAAAATGGGACATATAAAGCTGGACAAGGCTATGACGGTATAGACACAGTTGTGGTTGATGTAGATATACCAACCTATATTTCGCAAGAAAAAGAAGTAAACATAACTTCTAATCAAACATTAACTATAACGCCAGATGAAGGATATGACGGATTAAGTCAAGTTTTAGCAATGGTACGTGTACCAGGTGGTGGAGGAGACGATCCTGCTGTAAACAATATGTTATGGTATATATTAGGATTTGACCAAATTATATTTAATGCATTAAAATATACATTAGATACGGATAGTAGTTTACAATTTACTGAAGTAGGAGGCACTACCACTGAATTACGAGATGTATTGACTGAAATTTTAGAAGGAGGTACAGAATAGTGGATGTAAATAACTACACTACAATGGACTTAGCTAACATGATATTAGCAGAAAAAACAAATAAAATTACACCAGAGAATATACACCATGGTGTACAGATTTTTGATATCACAGGTACGTATAGAGGTGATACCGGGTCTACATATTCACCACAAAGAATACAATTTACTGGTGTTGGTACTAATACGACCAACGACTACACACGATATAGAGCAGAGTATGACGGTAAAAACCTAGATATATTTGACGCAGAACACTTGGATATATCAAATGCCACAAATTTAGATTATTCTTTCTATTATGTGAAAAATATTAATACTTTACGAGGTTTGTCTAATTGGAATACGTCTAATATAACCAATTTAAATAATGCATTTAATGGTCTTATTTATTTAACTTCGGTAAATGAACTTTCTAATTGGGACACATCAAATGTGAAAACTATGCTTAATACTTTTGGATATTGCTATAATTTAACTGATATTTCTGGTATAAGTAATTGGAATATATCAAATGTAAAAACGTTGTGTAGAACTTTTACTTATTGTATTAATTTGACAAATCTCATTCCTATTAGCAATTGGGATATATCAAATGTTACAGATCTAACTGGGACATTTCAAAATTGTAATAATTTAACAAATTTTTCGCCTATAAATAATTGGGATACGTCTAACGTTTTGAGTATGAATGATACATTTGAAGATTGTAAAAGTGTGATAGATCTTTCTAGTATAAGTGATTGGGATATATCAAATATAACTGAGCTACGTCATACTTTTAATAACTGTTATAATTTGCAAATTTTGCCTACATGGGATGTATCGAATATTAGGAATTTTTATGGAACATTTCGTAATTGTATGAGTTTACAAAACTATAATAGTTTTACTGGTTTATTTACGAATTCAAGTTTTGATAACCTTTGTTTTAGAAGTACACCAGGTTTTGAGTTTACTACAAATGAAGTTAGAGATTGCACTTTTCTATACGGAACTTTTCCAATGGTTAATAATGCAAATTATATAAATGCTAATATTCACTTTATAAATTGCAAGTTTGAAACATTTAATATGCTAGATAAAACGTTTAACTTATCCGAGTTAAACTTTAGAGGTACTAATTGTGATGTGTCTAGATGGTTAGGAGCGTTTAGTAATAACTATGGTTCTATTTATTCTGGTAATTTAACTCGTTACACTGGTCAATACAATATAGATAACTGTGCTGCTAGCCAAATGTTTTATTATCAACGCAATTTAATTAACGTACAATCTATACACTTCACTAATTGTAATAATACATCACAAATGTTTGGCGATTGTAATAATCTTTTGGATATTAGTAATTTAAATATACACTTTGCTTCAAGAGAAAATATATATTTAAACTATATGTTTCAAGACTGTTATAATTTAGTAGATGTTACAGCTATTGACAATTGGACATTTACTGATACAAGTGTGTATCTTCGCTATATTAATATATATTCAATGTTTAGCCAATGTAATAATCTATCAAATGAAAGTTTATATGCGATTACAAATTTCTTTATAACTATAGCTCCTAATGTAAATAGTCAACACATGAACCTTTCTAATGCTAATACATACAGTCCTTTTCTATCTTCAAATATAGAACTTAACACTAGGTTAAATGTATCGCAGCTTAATAGATTAGCTATGGCAGGTTACACAGGGTTTGGTGAATATTAATTAAAATAAAAGGAGGAATAGTATGGCTAGGACAGATGACATAACACATTTCTTAACAGATGTAGCTGCTGCTATTAAAGAAAAACTTGGAGACGATACAGATATTCCAGCATCTGATTTTGATACGGCAATACGTAATATAGAAAGTACAGGTGTATACCAAGTAAAATCTATCACTTTAAACACAAATACTACCACAGTAATAACACCAGACGAAGGCTATGACGCAATTGAACAATTAACTATTACTACTAACGTGCCATCATCTTCTCTTCAAGCTAAATCATATGTATTTAATGTCAATCAAAATGTGACATTACTACCTGATACAGGATATGACGGGTTTAGTAGTGTAGGAATAACAATTAATGTCCCAAGTGGAAGCAAAACAATATTACCAGATGGAACGAAGTTTCAAAGTTCTACATTTAATGAAATTAATTTAAATCAATTTAATATGAGTGGTATAACAGATATGTCTTTTATGTTTTATAATTGTACTAATTTAACTAAGGCTGATTTAACAAATTTGAATACAAGTAATGTCACTAATGCACATGCTATGTTTACAAATTGTCAAAATTTAGCTAATATTAATTTATCAGGCTGGAACACAAGTAACATAGCCGATATGGGATCTGTGTTTACTAGTTGCATTAATTTAACTAGTATTAATTTAATAGGTTTAGATACAAGCAATGTGACCAGTGTAACCGCTATGTTTCATAATTGTACTAATTTAGTAAATATTGATTTGACGAACTTTAATACAGGTAATGTACGTAGTATGGCAAATATGTTTAGATCTTGTGGTAATGTGGTTAACCTTGATTTAACAAGTTTTAATACAGGTAATGTCACAAATATGAATAACTGTTTTCAAAATTGTACTTCGCTGACAAATATAATTGGAATAGAAAATTTAAATTTAAGTAGTCTTACATTTTCTTCTTCGAATATGTTTAATAATTGTCCTAATCTATCTAATGAAACATTAGATAATGTATTAAGCGCTTTATCGACAGTTACATACCAAATAGCAAGAAGAAGTTTAGCAAGACAGGGTCTTACACAAGAGCAAGCTGAAATATGTGTGAATTTACCTAATTGGACTTTGTGTAGTACAAATAAGTGGACTACAGGATATTAAAAGAGGAGATTAAATTATATGAATATACTAGAAATTTTATTTGGACAAATTCCTGAGGCAATTTATTTTGCGTTATTTATGATATACACAAAAAGATTAAAAAGAAAACGTATATTATTCGCTGTATTGACTACTATTACTTATATCATACTATTAAATGTATTACCATTTTCTAATTGGGCTCATATTTTATATTTTATTATGGTCTATATGACAATAAAAATATTATATAAGCGTCGTTCACAAATTACAGACTTTTTCACATTAGGGATAGCGAGTATTAGCATAATTATAATAAGTCTTGTGACGTATACTTTGTGTTTATTGTTTACTAAGAATTATATGGTTGCGATAATTGTTAATCGTATATGTTTATTTATAGTTTTATATTTAATGAGGAATCGTTTATATAAGATACAAAATATGTATAAATTACTTTGGAATAGAAATGACACTATACCAAAACCCATGAAATCGATAACATTCAGGTGTATTAATTTATTGATTTTTAATTTGATGTTTTATGCAATTAATGTATGCATCTTATATTGTTTATATAAAAGGGGGTGAATAGTATGGGTGATTGGCCATGGAACAGCTGGTTTTTATTCTATGATGCGGAAGAAGGAGAATAAGAAGATGAAAAGATTTAAGGAAATTCTTCCTGATCTTATCTTCAATTTAGCAGAAACCGCATTAATTGTGTTGATGGGAATGCTTTTAAAGCTTCCTATCAACCATATTATTTTAATCATTATAACTTTTATTATAACAAGAGGACTATTTCGGCAAACCCCTACATTTCAAAACTTGGTATAGATGTTTAGTATGGAGTATATTGATAATGCTTAGTCTATTTGTTTTATTAAAAGTAGATTTGACTATTTCTATAACGTTTGCTGTTTTCGCTGCATTTATAATGACGGGCAGATCTAATGTAACAGAATGGTATTTATGGAAAAGTCATGATGAACCAAGCAAATATCAAGATATCATAGAGTATATAAAGTATAATGAATTAGATGACACTCTTTTAGAATTTGAACGTAAGGTTAAGGAGAGAAGTAATTTAGAGTATTTGATTTATAAATACAAATTTAAAGAAGATAAAACATTTGTAGAAATGTCAGAATTATTAGATATGGATAATCCGAGAATAGTAGAACATTTAGATAAAATAGCATTTGCGATTAGATTGTATTGTGGAATATAGTAAGTTTTATAAACTTACTATATTTTTTTTTTTTGTTCAGTCGGTCTGACATTTTGCCTGTTTGCTCTTATAAAATATTTTTAATAATGAAAATAGGAGGTGGCATGATGTTTGAACCTTATAATTTATACAATAATCCGTATAATAATCCATATCTTAATTATAATATGCAGTCACAACAAATGCCAAGACAACCACAGCAACCAATGTACAGACCTCAAACTACAACGGGTCTACAAGGTAAAGTTGTGGATAGTTTAGATGTAGTGAAAGCTACTGATATTCCTTATGATGGGAGTGTTAGTTATTTTCCATTAACAGACGGTACAGCAATTATTACTAAACAATTACAGCAAGACGGTACCAGTAAAGTAATAGTGTATAAACCTATAGTTGAAAATGAAGAAAGTAAATCAAAATACATAACGGAAAATGACTTGGAAAAACAGTTAAAAGATATGGACGGTAAATTTATTACTGGAGACGATTTAAAAGATCAACTAAAAAATGTGAACAGCAAAGACATAAAAGATTTAAAAGAAGACGTAAAAACATTAAAACGTAAATTAGAAGATATGGCAGACGATTTGAAATATAAGAAGGAGAAATAAAATCATGAATCCTATGAATATAATAAAACAATATGTCCGTCAAGGTCTTGACCCAAAAAATATATTGACTAGATTAAATGTGAACAATCCAATTTTAAACAATGTAATTACTATGGCTCAAAATGGAGATGAAAAAGGTGTAGAAAATTTTGCTAGAAATCTATGCAAACAAAAGGGTTTGAATTTTGATGAAGAATTTACTAAATTCAAGAATACTCTAAAATAGATATTATTGCAATAATATAAATATTTAAAAAAGGAGGGAAAATTTATGGATTATGGAAATGGTGGTTTATCCGCTTCTGATGTAGCTTTAATCCAAGACAGAAATAATGGAGGTTTTGGAGGTTTTGGCGATAATGGAGCTTGGTGGATAATCTTATTTCTAATTTTTGCTATGGGTGGCTGGAATAATGGTGGTTTCGGCGGCTTCGGCGGAGGTGTTGATAACATGTATCCTTGGTTATCTAATGGCCAAAAAGAAATAATGCAAAATACAAATCAAGGCTTCAATACATTACAACTAGGAAATCAATTGAACGATATTTCTAGTGGTGTTCAAAATATAAGTACTCAGTTATGCAATGGACTTGCAGGAGTTAATCAAACAGTAAGTTCTGGATTTGCTAATGCAGAAAGCTCTGCTAATGCAAGACAAATGGCTAATATGAACCAAAATTTCGCTAATCAAACAGCAATGTTACAAGGATTTAATCAATTAGGTTCTCAACTTGCTGATTGTTGCTGCGAAAATAGATTAGCAACTTGTCAAACACAAAACATTGTTCAAAGTGAAGGAAATGCTACTAGATTTGCTGACGCTAATAACACAAGAGACATTATTACTAATGCAACATCTAATACTCAGGCTATTCTCGACAAATTATGCCAACTAGAATTAGACGGTGTTAAAGCTCAAGTTGAAGCTAAGAATGACAGAATTGCAGAATTACAAACTCAATTAAATATGGCTAATCTATCTGCAAGTCAAACTGCGCAAAACGCATTTATCTCTCAAGGTTTTGCAAATGAAGTAGACGCTTTGTATAACCGCTTGAACAGTTGCCCCGTGCCAACGACTCCGGTCTATCGGAAGAACTCCGATATTTACTTGCAACAATGGTTGTGGATGTAGTGGAAATGGAAGCTTTATTTAATATGATAACAAGCAAATGCCTGACTACAGGACGCTCGATTACGAGACCTTGCTAAATTATTCAGTAGAGATAGGCGCATGTCTATCTCTTAATTTTTTATAGAAAGGATATGGTGACTATGATAGAAAGCGTACAAGAATTACCTATAACATTAACTAATAATTCAGCTGCTATTACATTTAGTGTTGATGATATAAGAACTAGAAGTGCTAGTTGTTGCAATAATGGATGGTTATTACACCAACAAGGTTCTCCACTATATCAGTTACTAGATGGAGGGTATTATGAAGTAAGTTTTAATAGTAATATTAGCTCGGCTACGGCAGGAATTGTAGCCCTAGGATTATATCAAGACGGAATATTAGACCCTGGTACAACTGTTGCTTCGACTTTAGCTGCAGCTGGAGATGTTGAAAATGTAAAATTTACTAAAATAATAAAAATTTGTGGTAGAGCTAGTACTACTCTAACTATCGCAAGTGTTCCAAGTGTTCCTGACTTTACCGACTTAACTGCCGTTGGAGTGGACACGCAGACACCTATTATTGCCAATGCTAATTTAATAATCAAAAAGCTAGCATAAGGAGGAGATAGTATGGAAGAAGAAAAAGAAAAAGACGAAGTATGTTACACTGATAAAATAAAAGCACTGGTTGTAAAGGAGCTTGAACAATTCTCTGATTCAGAACTAAATGGAGAAGAGTTAGACGTATTATCTAAATTGGTTGATATAGATAAGGATTTAGAAAATATTGATTATTGGAATTGTAAAAAGGAGGTTATGAAAATGAGATACGAAAATTATGGAGATTATTCTGAAGGTGGTTATAGCGGAAACTATGGTAGACGTGGTGTACCAGGTACCGGTAGAGGTAGATACAGAGGTCACGATGAAGGAGAAGAAATGTTAGAAAATATGAAATATAGTTATGGTGCTTATTCTGAAAGTAGAAATGCATATGGAAGAGGTAATTACGGAGCAGAACAAGAAAGCATGGAAGCACTAGAAGATACTATGAGATTATTCACTGAATTTGCTCATAAAATGATCCAAGAAGTAGATTCTCCAGAAGCTAAACAAATAATAAGAAAACATTTAAGACAAATAAGTCAAATGGGATAAAACTATGTATAAATACTATAATGCTAATATACACAATAATTTTGTAAATGACTGTGTGGTGAGAGCAATTTCTACTGCGGAAGACAAAAGTTGGAGTGAAACATATGACGATTTGAGTCGAATTGCTAAAAAGAATGGCATATTATTAGATGACGTCAATTTTGTAGACCCTTTACTTGATTATCGCTACGATAGAGTTAGAGTTATGCCAAATGAAACAGTAGAAGATTTTGTTGATCGATACCCTATGGGGACTTATTTAATTACAATGCCGAATCACATTACCACTGTTATTGACGGAATTATTTATGATACATTTGACTGCAGAGATCGATTGATTTGGAATGTTTGGAGAGTAAAATAGAAATAAACTCTTGACATTGTTCACTCTGTTTGCTATAATGTGAACAGAAATAGATATGTTCTGGGGACTATGCGACCTATGATATATTATATTTTTTTGAATATAAATATAATAAGTCCGTAGTAAATGGAATGGGTAATATTTCTATGTAATGTAAAAAGTTATGTAGTAAACCCATATCCGTTTACTACGGGCTTAAATTTTTTTATTTGAAGGAGGAATTTATTATGCCAAACGCAGTAAATTATGCAGAAGCATATGAAAGAGCTTTAGCTCAAGCATACCCAAATGTGCTTAACTTTGGTGAATTGTATAATGTTGCTAATAACTCTACATACAAATTTGTAGACGTTAAAACAATTCACATTCCATCAATTTCTGTTACAGGTAGAAAAAATGTAAACAGAGATAGTATAGACGGAGTATTCAATAGAAACGTAGATAACGACTGGGAGACAAAAACATTAACTTTCTATAGAGAGTGGTCTACTAGTATAGACCCAGCAGACGTTATGGATACTAATATGGTATTAACTATCCAAAACGCTACTAAAGTATTTAATGAAACTCAAAAATTCCCAGAGAAAGACGCCTATACAATTAGTAAAATATATACTGATTGGGTAGCAGAAGGAAAAACAGCTGACACAACAGCTTTAACTGTTGACAATGTATTAGCAGTATTTGATAAATTAATGGAAGACATGGACGAAGCATTAGTACCTGCACAAGGAAGATTACTATATGTTACTCCAGCTGTTAAAACTTTATTAAAACAAGCTAGTAATATTGGTCTATCAAGAAGTGTACAAAGTGGACCAAACACAATAAACAGAGTAGTTGACAGACTAGATGAAGTTAACCTAATTTCTGTACCTTCATTCTTAATGAAGACAGCTTACAAATTTGAAACAGGTTTTGAACCAGCTGCAACAGCTAAACAAATCAATATATTCTTAGTTCATCCAACAGCTATTTTAACACCTAATAAATATGCATTTGTTGGAATGGAAGCTCCAGCTGCTGGAACAAAAGGTGATTACATCTATTATGAAAAAGAATACTCTGACGTATTCATTCTAAATAATAGAACTGGTGCTATCGCATTCAACGTAAGCGAAGGCGCATCTATGTAATCGAATTACTGATTAATTGAAGAAAGGAGAAACGATATGTTACTAACAAAGTTGCAACCTGTTACACTATATCAAATTGTAGCGAATCGTGGTGATGACGGTGATTTGATTGAAAAATATGAAAAGATTTTTCAAGCAGAAGGAGCCGTTCAATACCTAGCTTCAGATGAGATTGAGTTTAGTGCATATGGGTCTAACCTTTTAAAAACATATCGTTTCAAATCTATTTATAATGATTTAGAAGAGTTATTATTAGAAAAAACTAATAACTCACCAGACAACTTAACAAAGTATTTAGTTGAGTGGAAAGGGCATAAATATGCAATCGTAAAGGTTACTCCATTATATATCGATATACAGTGGAGGTAGTGTAATATGGCTAGAAATACTAAAGGGCAATGGGCAAGTACCAATTCTATAGAAATAGCTCTTAAAAAACGTTTATTGGCTATAGCAAAAGACGACGGTATTAAGCTAAAAGCTATGGTGAGAGATAAATTAGAAGAAGAATTAAGATTTAATGTCTATACATCTTATAGACCAGCTACAAAAAAAGGAAAAGATACTCAGTATTATAATGAAACTCACAAACATCAAAAAGCTCGTCCTTATCATCACACTGGCTTATTAGCAAGCAAAATAGACGCAATAATAGATGGCGATAGTGTAAAAGCTATAGTAAGAGACGCGCAATATGCGGATGGTGCTTCTACTACAGAAGTTTATGATTATTTAAAGTTTGGTACAACTAATACACCAAAAAAATCAGATGTATACGATTATAACAATGGTAATAATTTTTCTCAATATATATCACAAAAACCACACAACTTTGAAGCTCGTACAAGAGATGCTATGGAAAGTTATTTGAATGAATTAAAAACAGATATAGAACAAAATGGAAAAAAGTATATTAATCCAAAATATTTGAAAAAATTAAGAAAAAGTGACATGTAAAAAGGAGTGAGATATAATGGCATTAGTGAATAATATTCGTAGACTTGTACAAGCAAAACTAAATGAGATTGAAGGATTAGAATCTGGTATCATTGTAGCTCAAGACCTAGTTGAAAAAGGCCGTTATTATTTTGGATATGACGTAAGAACCAGTCTGAATCGTAGAGATTTATCTTATGATAATGAACAATATACGATTTCAATTATCGGATATTTATCTACGAAAGGTGGTACACAAAAACAATTTGACGATTATTTAGACGCAATTTGTGATAAATTAGGAGAATTAAGATTAAGACCAACGACTCAAGATAGTCCTATAACACCTGATTCAGGGTATCGTGAATGTATGCTAACTGCATATGCACAAGCTAACACATTAGAGAAGACCTTACGATAATCCATTGAACTAAATACTTTGTTAAGGAACAAAAATATTAATTTAGGAGGTAATATTATGGATCCAGATGCAAAAGTACAACAAGCGACACTTGGTACTGCTTTATATTTTAAACAAATAGGAGACACTGAGACAGGACCTTTTATTGGTAATGGTGGCTCATATGCACCTGCTAACTTAGAAACAGCTCTAGCTGGTTATACAAGAGTTTACGGATTAGCATCTACACCAGATTTTGGTGGACAACCAAATACAATAGATACTACTACTCTAGATAATACTAAAGCTGAAACTTCAGTTTTAGGATTACAACCATCAGCAGAACTTACTTATGAAATCAATATGATGACATTTGCAGACGTACCTAGTGGAGTAGCTCATAACCTTAGAGCAGTTAAAGCTCTAGAAGATGACAAAAAGAAAGCACACTGGGTATTAGTTAAAGCATCAGGTGTTATTATTGAATATGACGCAAGAACTAGTATCTCATATACAGCTGACGCTCAACAAGATATAGAAAAATTCAGTATTTATCATGATGTTAGAAGTGATATAACAGTGTCATTACCAGCACAAGCTAGTAACTAATAGAAATTAATAAACTAAACTTTGGTGGGCAGTTTAGCCAGATCAATCTTCGGGCGTTTACATCCACCATTTAATTTTATCTAATAGGAGGATTGAAGCAATGGATACTGACGTAATAATTAAAATAGAAGGAGTCGAATATCATTTCAAATTAAAAAGTTCTAGTATATTATATCTAGAAAGAAAATTAAAGAGAAATATATTTGAAGCATTTCAACACCCTGATTTTACTATTATGGTTAATATATTCTATGCTTGTGCAAGTGCAGAGTGTAAACAAAAATACACAGATGAGGGCGCTTTATTTGATGCTTTACTAGCTGAGTATGGCATGGAGGAACTAGCTGAAAACTATTTAAATGAGCTTGTTCAAAAATCAGGATTAGTTCAAAAGACGGAAATTCCTATGACACCCAGCGCAGAAGCTAGCGAGAAAACTTGGAATAAGTAAGTGGGTTGATGAAGAACCTCAATATGATCCTTTAGCAGGATTTCATACAGTACATGACATGTATATTGAGCTAGTAAAACTAGGTTGTGATTTAAAAGATTTGTATGATTATTCATGTAAAGAATTATTATTTATATTAAAATATAAACGTGAAGGATTGGCATTTAAACTTTGGAGAATGGGTAGTATGAATAGAGCTGCATTTGGTGCGAAATATTATCCAACAAAATTAGAAGAAACTTTACCAGAATTGTTTGAACCTAAACCCAAAGCTCCTATGCCAGACTGGTTAAGAGAAGATTATGAAAAAAAGATTAATAGATCAGTTAAAAAGCATACTGATAATTTTATTCCAAATGGAATGTAGATATTAGGTAGTAGGAGGTAGTAAATATGGCTGATAAAGAGACAGGATTGAATATAACTGTCGGTGCTGTTGCTGATGAAAATAGTGCGAAACAAGCAGCGAAAGATATAAAGAATGCAGTTGAGAGTTCTGTTAAAGGTGGTCGTATTGAAGTACCAGTAGATATAACTGTACCTATTGATAAAAGTAAAGATAAGTTGACGAAAGCCCAAAAAGACATCACTGCTACAATTAGCAAAATGATGTCTAAGGGCTTTTCTGCGTCTGGTAAAGATATAGATACTTTGACTAGTAAATTTAATACATTTACTAAAGCATTTGACCAAGCAGGCAAAGGTCGTCAAAACAAAATATTCAGAGAAATAAGAAAACAAGTAGAAGAATTGCAAAATTCATATGCAAATTTACAAAAAACAATTAAATCTACTAATACTTACAATACGAAGACTCACAAAACTACTGCTAAAAAAGCAAAAGAATCTGATATATCTTCAGGTAAAAAACCGAATACAAGTGAACAGTCTAGACGTTACAAAGGCACCAGGTCTACTGGACCAGCTGGATATGGAAGTGGATGGATTGATCCTAGTAGAACTAACGAATATGAAGCTAAAATGAGCGAATTAAGTTCGTATAGGTCTAGCATGGCAAAACAGATGAGAGAAAGCGAAAGAGACGCTAAGAGAACGTGGGCGAAAGACGTAACCACAACTACAAATAAAGATTTAGCGGAAAAATTGTATCAACAAGCAATAGCGTCTAGTCATCGTACTCAACCAACCGCGTTAGAACAAGCCGGAAATTTAAGTGATGATATTAGAAAAAACCTTTTACCAGAATTAATAAATAAAATAAAAACTTCTGCTGATGATAAAGAAGTGGGAGAATTAACTCAAAAATTTTTTGACACATTAGAAACTATATCTAAATTGAATCAAGACGCAGGAAGATCGGTGTTTGATGATGTTAAAAAAGATATAGGCATAGCTATGGGTACTGTAGGTTTCACTACAAAAGGTAATATAGGTGGAACAGAAGGTGGAGATAGTACAGCAGCGTCTAAAGATCCTAAGATAGTAAATCTTTTAAAAGGACTATTGAGTAAAGTTACAGAAAAAGAAGACGCAATTAGACAAGAATTAATAAAACTTTCTCAATCAGAGAAAACCAGCAATAAAATTGCTACTGCGAAAGAGATTAACAGCTTTGCGAATAAACTTATTGCTGATACACATGCAGCAAGTGAATCTCAAAAACAAAGTTCACAAGAAGTCGCTCAAGCTGTAAATAAAGGCACAACTGCTACTGAAACTCAAACTAATTATGATAAAATCGAAAATAGTGCAGAACGTGTTGCAGATAACACAGAAAACAAAGAAGATCAAATGCTTGCTTCATCAGGCTTTAATACAAATGAAAAAGCAGAAGAATTACTTACTACTGTTAAATCTATATTAAGCGCTATTACAAATGGAGCAATGACAAAAACTTTAAACAAAGGAACTGCGGTTTCTTCTGATAAATCATTAGTGCCTGCTCAAGAGCAAATGCAAAAAGCATTAGCAATGATACAGAACGTAATAAGTTCAGGCTATAATCCACAAGCAATTGGTAAACCATCTAGGTCTACGATAATGGCTTCTATAAAAGATCCTTCTAGTTGGATTATAAAAATGAGAGACGCGTTTGCTGATTTAACTGGTACTACTGCTAATTACAAAAAAGTAATACAAGCTACATCAGAAGAACAAGACCAATTATCTGCTGAAGCTATTTCAAAATATGGTATCGCTAGAGGTCGTAATATTACAGGTGATAAAATCCAGGCTGCACGTAGTATGTCTTTATGGAGAGGAACAGATAAATTTAGCAAATATTTTGAAGATTTGAAATTAACAGAAGGTGTCAAAGTAGATACAACCGAACTTACAGATAAACTTGCAAAAGTATTATCTGGAAAACAAATGCGTAATGCGCAAATGGGTGGAAGTCCTTTACGAAATTTAATTGGGTATGGAACAGGATTCATAGGAATGCCTTCACTTGAAAAATCACGTGCATCAGCAGAAGGATTAAATCAAATAAATGCCAATATCCGAGAGGCGTTAAATAATATATTGAATACAATTCAAACAAAAGAACAATCACTTGTTGGAATGCAAGAAAGTGGTGACCTTAAATTAGGTGCAGATGGAAAGGTATTAAGTGATTCTACAGTAGAAGCAAAAACTTTAGCGGCTGAACTTGAAAATAGTAAAATTCTTTTAGATACTATTTTGGCTGATATGGGTATGGTTGATAAAACCTTAGGCAGAACTCATGGGAATATTCGTAAAACAATGCAACAGCTTAGTTTTACTTCTCCTTTATTAAGAGAAAATAATACTATTATTGGTAATATAAATGCTGGTTATAATAAATCAGGGAAAGCATTGAAATTCCAAACTAGAACTGCTGAAATTTTAAACTATTCATTCCAATTAATGGGTCGACATATTGGGCAAATGATCAAGAGTTTAGCGTTGATGGCGAACCCACTAAGTTTATTAAAAAAAGCATTTTCTGATTTTGCTAGTTATGATGTTAAATGGCAAAGAACTATGAATGTAATTAAATACAATTTGAGGCGTGTTTTACAACCATTTATGGAATGGTTAGCGCAACAATTAGTAAATGTACTTGGTATAGTTAATGCCATTATGAAAGGAATAGGACAAGCCTTTGGTAAGAATTGGGACCTATTTGACCAAACTGCTGCAAACGCAGAAAAAACAAGAGAAGAATTTGAAAAAATAAATAATGTTACTGCAAGTTTTGACGAATTGCACGATATAGGTTCGGAAACTAATGATACCGCTGAAAACGATTTATTAGGTGATATATATACTCCTCAATGGGGTGATTTATATAATACCATAACAGAGAAAGCGAAAAAACTCACTGAATTTTTAATTCCTATATTTAAAGCCATAGGAAAAGCAATTAAATGGTGTTTGGATAATTGGAAACTATTATTAGCTGCATTTCTTGCTTTCAAAATAGGGCAAGGTCTATTATCTCTATGGAGATTCTTTAGTGGATTAGGTGACTTGATGGGAGGACTACCTTT
>ODAJ012116718.1_pt1 | contig 17491 bp, 12 predicted proteins | sample 1539241 | NCBI WGS metagenome assembly ODAJ01 (sample SAMN02144231, study PRJEB22623) | gut metagenome | biome: sheep rumen | host: Ovis aries | place: New Zealand
CGATACAGCCCGCACTGATGTAGTGTTGCCAGCCACTGCCGACACTACCAACTTTGGCGACGTGGCTTGGCAGGAGGTGTTCACCGACCCACAGCTGCAGGAACTCATCCGTCTGTCGCTGGAGAAGAACTTCGACCTGCTCAAGGCAGCCGAGAATGTAAAGATGGCTGAGGCACAGCTCAAGTCAGCACGCCTTGCCTTCCTTCCTTCTTTCAGTTTCCGTCCCACGGGCTCGCTGTCTAAGATTCTCAGTGGTCCTAACAGAGACGAGGATATGGCGAGAACCTACGACCTGCCTCTCATGGCAACTTGGAATGTTGACCTCTTTGGCAACCTGCTCTCTCAGAACCGTAGCTCCAAGGCTGCCCTCATAGCGTCTAAGGACTACCAGCAGGCTGTAAGGAGCAGAGTGATATGTGGTGTGGCAAACACCTACTACACACTCCTCTTGCTCGATCGCCAGCTCGAGATACTCAGCGATATGGAACAGATAACCAAGGAGAACTGGGATATGATGAAACTGCAGAAGGAACTGCGTGGTGCTCGCGAAACCGCCGTAGTATCTGCACAGGCAGCTCATCTCAATGTCAAGTCGCAGAAGATAGACATGCTGCGCCAGATACGTGAGACTGAGAACACCCTCTCACTCCTTCTCGGTCAGCCAGCCCACAGCATGGCTCGTGGCAGACTCGCCGACCAGCAGTTGCCATCTACCTTCGCTACAGGTGTCAACATCAAACTGTTCTCTAACCGTCCTGATGTGCATGCAGCCGAAATGAACCTGGCACAGTGCTTCTATAACATACAGACAGCACGCAGCAAGTTCTATCCAGCCCTCTCCATCGGTTCAGGTCAGGCTACTGGTCTCTTTACCTTCACCCAAACGGCTACGGGCAATGAGGTCAATCCAGCCTACTGGCTCTTCAATGCTGTAGCAACCCTCACTCAGCCTATCTTCCAGAACGGCAAGCTCGTGGCTGGTCTTAAGGTGGCTAAGTCAAAGTATCAGCAGGCATACTACGACTGGGAATACTCTATCCTCAGCGCAGGCTCTGAAATCAGCAATGCCCTCACGCTCTATAACAGCAGCAACCAGAAGGGCATCGTCGATCGCGAGCGAGTAGAAGTGCTCACCAAGAATGTTGACTACACCCGCGACCTCTACAAGATGGGCTCTAGCACCTACCTCGAGGTTATCACAGCCCAGCAGAACCTGCTCAATGCCGAAATCAACCAGGCAGCCGACGACTTCAACAAGATGCAAGCCGTCATAAACCTCTACAGCGCATTGGGAGGAGGAAGGGAATAAGCCTACCCCAGTTTGATAGTTGACAATTGATAATTGACAATTGACAATTGAGGCACTCAGGTATTGTCCTTTAACTCCTTAGCGGCTGCAAGCCGCGATAACTCCTTATAACTCCTTTAACTTCTAAGATAAAATGATTTCCGACAAAGCATACATAGACCCAAAGGCAAAGCTCGGCAAGAACGTAACCGTCATGCCATTTGCCTATATCGAGGGTGATGTGGAGATAGGCGACGACTGCGTCATCTATCCCTTCACCAGTATAATGAATGGTACGCGCATGGGCAAGAATAATAAGGTGCACCAAGGCTCCGTTATCAGTGCCATACCCCAGGATTTCAACTACCGCGGGGGCAAGACCCTCACCATTATTGGCGACAACAATATCATACGTGAAAACGTCACCATAGCACGCTCCAGCGTTGAGGCTACCAGTGCTGAGGATGAGTCTCCTGCCACTCGCATAGCCGACAATAATTTCTTCATGGAGGGAGTGCACATCTGTCACGATGTGCATGTGGGCTACGACAACGTCATAGGCTACGGCTGTAAGATAGCAGGCAAGGTGGTGATAGAAGATGATGTAATCCTCTCCACCAACGTAGTAGTCAATGCCAATGCCCGCATAGGCAGAGACTCTATGGTGGGTGCCAACGCCTTCGTTACCAAGGATGTGCCGCCATACATCATTGCCATCAACAACCCTATAGAGTATGCTGGTGCCAACACCCATACCATGGAGCGTCTGGGCAAGGATGAGAAGGTCATAGCCCACATAGCCAATGCCTACCGTCTGGTGTTCAACGGTCAGAACGACATACTCGACGTATGTCGCCAGATAGAGCAGCAGATACCTGACGGCAAGGAGATTCGCAACATAGTGAAATTCCTTCGCGAGTCAAAGGTGGGACTCATAACTAAGATGTAAGACTTATAAAACATATCTTTGCACTTTTTGATAAATTTTCGAGGCAGGATGTTGTGAAACATCCTGCCTTTTTTTGTTTCTGTTGTCTTTTTATTTATTGACCACAAATCACTCGGATTATCACGGATTGTCATTCTTTTCTGTCTCCATCTCCTGTTTCGTTTTTGGATTTACCGGATAATGTTGTCCCGGTTGTCCCAGTTGTCTTTTTATCCTTCCGTGTCCATCCGTGCCATCCGTGGTCTTTTTTTGATTTAACGATAATGTTGTCTCCGTTGTCCTTGTTGTCTTTTTATTTATTGACCACGGATCACTCGGATTATCACGGATTATCTATTCGTGTCTAACCTCTGTTGTTTTTGGATTATCACAGATGTTATCCGTGTCCATCCGTGCCATCCGTGGTCTCTTTTTTTTTACCACGGATTATCACGGATGATTGATTTGAAAACAACCAGAACAACTCTGTTCAACTCTATTTTGGTATTTCGGCAAACATGCCGAAATGCTTTTTCATCCCCCAGTTCAGCAGGTTTGCTGAACTGACCTATCTTTGTTGTTATCCGGTTGTCCCAGTTGTCTTTAATCCGTGTCCATCCGTGCTATCCGTGGTCTTTTTTTTATTTAACAGATAATGTTGTTTTATGTTGTTCTGGTTGTTTTTTCTTCTCCTCCTCATATCCATATTACGGGAAAAAAAGTAGAGTTATTCCTCCCTTTTTGTCACTTGATATAGCACAAGAAATTATGTTTTTTGCTGTTATATCAGGCTGATATTCTTGCGTGTTATTCCGAAAACATGTACTTTTGCACCACTTTTCAGAGGAAGTACAACACAAATACAGAATTGACTGCCATAAATGCAGGAATAAGGAACAATCAAGCGTAAGAAATGTAGAGTAATGTCATTTTGAGTGTAAAGATTGGTCGGAAAGGAAAAGGATAACAAGTTAATATATATATTAAGGTATGGTAAAAAAGTTTTTTCTGCTACTACTCGTAGCAATGCTAAATGTTGTGGCGTGGGGTGCTGACGATGTTCAGATCACTCCTCCGACCGATGAAAGTTCTTACAAAGATGGACAGTACATTTCTACTGTGGGTTCAACAAAATTTTATGAGCCTACCGTTAGGGTGTATAATGAATCAGAAAGTAAGGATGTGACAGGTAAGTACAACATTTCTTATTCCCTTAAGTCAAATGATATTGTAGGTACAAGTAGTTTTGACGATCGTGGTGTCGAAATTATTACGGATAATGGTACTGGTAGCTTAAATACTGGTACAACAGTAGAGAAATATTATGGTAATGTGAAAATGGGCACCGCAGGTGTGGTTACCATTGTAGTTACAGCAACTCCAAAAGCAGGTGGTGATGCTTTATCAAAAGAGTATGAGATTCATATCTCACCACTACCAGCAACTCCTAAGTTTGTTCCTGCGTTTGCAGCAGCAGAGGCTCCATCGAATAATGATGGAATGATTGCTGTTGGTTCTGCTGTATTGGATGCTGACGTAGCCGATAAATATTATATTTCGTCAGGAAAGAGCAAATTACCCCAAATAAAAATTACAACCACCAATGCTGGAGGTGTTGAAAGCGATATAACTAATTATTTTGATATAACTGTTACACCTAAGGATTTCGGTACAAAACTAACATATGATAATGGCTATATAAATTATGTCGGTCTTGGAGGGTCAGGTGAATGGAATTGCAAGACAAGTGATGAAATTGACGCAGAAAAGTCTGCAGTTGCTGAATTAGGTGCCACAATAGCATATGAAATAGAGCCAAAGTCCGCCTATGCAGGACGATATGCCACAATAACAAAGACTATCGATGTTAAAGTTAATATAGCAGATGGAAAGCAAGATCTTATGATGTCGCTTACAAAAGACGATTTCTCAAATGCTACGGTAGATCCTTATGAGGATGGTTATAAGATTACGGTCTATAAATATCCATCTTCAAATGCTAAATATAAAGTACCTGTACCTTCTCTAAAAACTTCAGATGGGAAAGCAATACTTCCTCTTGGGCTTCCTAATGATATGAAAACGGTTTTCAAAATAGTTGAGGATAATACATATTTTGATGATTGTCGTTTGACTTATAATGGCAATAGAGATGGAGAGTATCAAAAATCAGGAGAGCCGACTGGACTGCATATATATAATTCTACCTTTCAGGCAGACAAACCTGGTCTTGTAAAGGTTGCTATGTATGGTGGTATGGATACAGCGGGTGATAGTTGGGCATTGTCTGAAAAGGAAAAAATATATAATAGCAAGGGAACTGTAACCGATGTTAACGGAACAGAGTACAAAGTATTTACCGACCCTGTGTATTTTTACATAGACGTGATAAAGCGTAAGCCAACTATCGTTATGACTCCTAATCCAGAAGACCTATACTTCTTGGAGGGAGACAAGATAGAGATGGATTCACGTTTTGAGATATCAGCCAAGATTGAAAGTGCACATGATGGTGAATCTGGTTCATTGATTTGGGGTGCGAATGATGGCTGGAGCGACCACTTTGCATATCAGTTCTTTATTTCTGACCGTCTGCAATCAGGTCACTTGCATATTGACTGGTATGCGTATTCTGCTGTAGGAGATTCCAACGAAAGTCATCTTACATGGGATGCTAATGGTGGTGACCAGTATTCTTTCATAGACTGGCACAAACCTAACTATGTGGGAGGTACATATCCTATACAGATAGGTGATATTATAAAGGTTGCAGGAGAAACTGTTAAGTTTACAGCAACTGAGGACTTTGATGTAAAGACTGTTGGCAATAAGCCTCAAAACCTTGTAGGTCAAACAGTTCGTTTGGGTGGTGTAGATGTGCTTATTACTCCAGCCAATATTGCAACTCTCGTTAATGTAAAGAATGGTGACCAAGTAGAGCTTGATAAGTATGTACTCTTAGAGACAGCATCAGATGTAACAACATATAGTGCGACTCACCCTAATCTTACAACTGATGATTTTGAAAGAGGTATCACCTATAATTCAATGAAGAGTTATGGTAATGAGAACTGGGAGATGACATTTGTAAGTGAGGGTACATATAATATACCTTATACTGTTCGTCCTTGGAACCACGTAAAGTGGGATGTTTCAGACGAAATGACAGTTAAGTTTGAGGTAAAGGAAAATAAACCAACAGAACTGCTCCTTAGTTACTATTTCCAGACAGCTACAAAATCACAAAGTTCATTTGACGAACCAAGTAAGAAGGTTGTGGTACCATCAGAGAATAATCTCGACATAACAACAAACTACAACTTCTCATACTCTATGACAGGAACTGAGGGGGTAGATTATGAGTTCGATGGAACAACTTATACTCATAAATCAACTAACACCACCCTTGACAAAACTACAGGTGAAGTGACAATCGGTGATGTATCTGGTGACGTGCACATACAGGTGAGTGCTAGTCATAAGTCAGAATTTATATCATCACCTTATGATAATCCAGAGCCAAAGACATATACAATACGTATTGTTGATGGCACAATGGCTTCATGGGAGATCATTTCTTCATGTAAGACTTCTGGTTGTGGAGAATATACGGAAGATACAGAAAAGCAACGCTTTGATTTCGACAATGCAGCAGATTATGCATCGGCAATGGGTCGTATGCACTTCCTTACTCCTGGTGATATCTATGGCGGAACAGTAATAGAGGGTGTTCCTGGTATAAGCATGACTATCGGTGCCCCAGCGGCTGATGAACATGCTTTGGCTGATTGGAAAACTGTGGCAACTGCAGAGGCAACACCAAGATGTTGCGATCATGAAACAACTCCTGTTATTGTCAGGTCGGAAGCAACAGTATTGCTCGATGAAGATGGAATCCCAACAGCAGGCGCTTTCTATCAGTTTAATCCGACAGTTAATGGTTATCTTACAGTAGATGCTAAATATTACAAAGACCGTACTATAGTATTGATTACACGTAACAAAGATGGTGTTGTAGTAGATGAAACATTTACCAACCCTGGTAGTGGCTCTGAATACATAGATGGTGTAAAGGCTCAGTTTGATGGCGCTGGAAATCTGCTTGGTGACTATACGTTTAAAAGACCATTGATAGCAGGTGAGACCTACTATCTGTATGATGTGTCATATAGTATGGAGTTCAATGTGCATGGTTTCCGCTATGAGCCTGCATTCATCATTGACCGCTCTACAACCATTGAGCAGTCAAAAACACCTTTGAGTGCAACAACATTTATGAACTCTCTGTCTAACAGTTTGCCAGTATTGTATAAAGGTAAGAATGAGAATGTAGCATTTGGCTTATCAGATGCCTATGGTACAGGCGTAACCATCGGAGACTTCTTGGAACTTGCAGACACTGATGGAGCATTGAATCCTAAGGCAATGACAGTAAAGGATGGTAATGTGTTTAAACTTCGTGTGACTGCAACAGTTAGCTCGTCTAAAGCAGGTTTGGGAGATTGTATTAACAAGACAACATCATATGATGTGTCAATACTTGATATCCCCACATACATAATTGGTAACAAGGCAACGTATGATGCTCTGGGTGAAGAAAAAACACCTTCTCCAGGTCATACCGTAACTACAGAAAATATCTCAACTGACATTACCATGACATTTGGTGGTTGGTTGGAACCTGTGGGAGAAGATGGTAAATATAGTACCAAGGGGCTGGCTGACGAGTGGCAGTATAAGAGTGCTGCAGGTCCAGCAAGCCGTATAGGTAGTGAGGGTGAAGATGATGATCCTTCGTATAATAAGACAGTTGATGGCTTCAATTACTTTGTTGCAGGTCTGCAAAATCCTGTAGATGAGAAGAATAAGGGAGCCCTTCAGACAGGTAATAATAACTCATATAACTATGGTAGCGGAACAAAATTCGAAACTGCTACAGACAAGTACTACAACACTACCTATCGTTTGCCAGCCCGTGGTTCGTTCCTGAAGTTTGAGCCACGTGAGAGTGGTACTCTGCTCCTTTATCTTGTTCAGACAGGTTCCTGTGACTATCACTATGGATTAAGTGAAGTAGGCAAAACGTATCAGATAAAGTGGCGTCCTCTCTATATTACTGATGAGACAGGTAAGCCAGTAGAAATGGTAGATGACTTTGGCGCCATAAGTCAGTATCTCCCAACAGGAACAGATATGGCACACGCTGGTTCATTTACCCTTGGTGTGGCAAGATGTAATAAAGTTGAGGAAGAAGTTAAGAACTCATTTGTTGACAAAACAAATGTTATAGCCAACTGCTCTTTTGACTGGTCAGAATTCAGAGGTACACTTATTTCTGTAGCCGGAGATGCTTCAGACCAGAAGAAACTTATGGATGCTTGGCCGGCAAAGGGTGAGCGTGAAAGTATCGTACGTCTGTCTAATGGTGGTTTTGCTCTGCCTCACAAAGCTTATGTACGTTATACCTTTAATGTAAAGGCTGGTAAGACATACTTCGTATTCCAACCTGGTAGTAAGTTCGAGTTCGGAGGATTCTCATTCGTGCCAGTAGGATTCCCTAACGAATGTAAGTATGATGTAACAAGTAAGCCAGGTGCTCTTGTATATAATGAAAATAATCAGGAGAAGAACTGTAGTGGTGCAGCTGCTTCAACAACTGAGACCAATGCATCTTATGATGAGGAAGGTATAGCTGAAGATAAGGTGTTGTCTGGTGATGAAAAAAAGACAGGCCGAGATATCAACTTTACTTGGGATACTACAACTTCTCGCTTCACTGAGGACAAGGAGAACCTCGTTGTGACTATCAATGATCGTCGCAATTCAGAGATAGGAACAGATGCTACGATAATACTACGTACAATGCCTGCTAATAAGTGGGAGAGCATCTGCTTGCCATTCTCTGTTAGCGAACGTGAAATGAAGCGCGTATTCGGAGATGATTATGTACTACTGACATGTGATGGCGTGACAGAGTCTAAGAGATTGCACTTTATTCGTCATGCTAACCGTTACATAGAGGCAGGTCGCCCATATCTTATCAAGCCTTCTCAGAATGTAGAATCGCTTACATTCCATAATGTGTCAATAGAAGGTACTGCAACAGTAAGAAATAAAGCAGACAACACAGATATAAAGGTTACAGACCCAAGCCGCTTTAATGTTGACGTTAATGACAACGAGTTTATCTTTAGGGGCATATACAAGCGTGAAACAGCACCAAAGAATTCATATTTCGCTGATACGAAGTATAATGATGGTGATGGTTTGTACAAACTGACAGCTGATGGTAAGATAGGTGGTTACAGGGCTTACTTCACGGTACAGGATGGTAGCAGTAGTACTCAAAGTCTGAGCCTTGCATTGGGGTATGATGACCTTACTCCAGAAAACATCAGCAACGATGAGCCTACAAGCATCTTGATTATTGAAGGAAGTACCAATAATATACATGAGGTTAGTGGTAGTGAGGCTATCTATACTATAAATGGTCAGAAGTATAGTAATAATCCTCTCGATTTGAATAATGCTCCAAGCGGTATATATATCGTTGGCGGACATACTGTAGTGAAATAAATGATTTGTAAATTTTAAAAAGACAGTATTAAGATATGAAGAAACTATATATTAGTCCGTTAGTCGCATTCGAACTTCTTGAAGATGAGGAGTTACTGATAGCCGAGTCACATACCGAAACGACATCTATGGTGATAGATCCAGAGGACAGTGGCACTGATACACCTGGCTTTGCAGGAGTAGGAGGATATCTTCCAGAAGATGATGGTGAAGGCGATGACTAATCCCCTTTTAGCTTAACCATACATAATGAATATATTACGACGGAGCCATTCCTTCACCCAAGAAAGGGTAGGGAGTGGCTCCGCTTTTTTTTGGAATTGCCTAAAAAAAACGGAAAAATAAAAAATGAGCAAAAAAAGTTGCGCATTTGGGAAACAATTTGTACCTTTGCAAACGATATATATAAAGAGATGGAACAGACGGTTTTTGAACTTGAGTTGCTCGAAGAAGCCAGGGATTTCCTGAAATCTCAAACAAAGGAGATACGTGGCAAAATAGGATACAATATCCGACGTGTACAAAAGGGTGAACGTGATAAGGAACTTTTTAAGAAACTAGATGGCACGGATATATGGGAGTTCCGCACTATCTATAATAAGGTTTGTTACAGATTATTTGCCTTTTGGGATAGTGACATTAACACTTTAGTCGTAGCAACTCATGGTTTGGTGAAGAAAACGCAGAAGACCCCACCTAATGAAATTAAAAAGGCAGAAAAACTAAGAAAACAGTATTTCGATAATAAGAAGCAATAGTTATGAGACAGGTAGGAAATATGAAACTTTACAACTTCGAGGATATTCTGGAGGAGGATTACGGTAAGGTAGGAGAACCCGAGCGTGATAAATTTGAACGCAGCGTGGATGAGGCTGTGCAGGCATATCGCGTTGGTGAGGCTATCAGGCAAGCGAGGGAGGCTCAAAAGCTGACTCAGGCGCAGCTGGGTGAAAAAATGGGAGTGCAGAGGTCACAAGTTTGTCGCATAGAGAGTGGAAAGAGCATTTCACTTGCCTCAATGATGCGTGCGTTTCGTGCGTTGGGTGTACAGGTGGCACTCGAAATGAAAGGTGTTGGCAGAGTGGCACTCTAACTCCGCCTTCACCCTTGAATTCTTCGGATGGCACAAAACTAAGTTTTCATACTTTTCTTTGGAGGATTAAAACAAAGTTTGTAATCTCTGTCTTGGATGGGGGTTGTGGATATTAAAACAATGCGATAAAGATCAAATAAAGGAGGATAAGAAATGAATACTATTATTATTGTAATGACGATGGCTGCTGTAGCAACCATTGGAGGCATTTATTTCACTTTTGTAGATAAGAAATAACAAAACGCGCATAACAGGGCAGAGCCATTCCTTCACCCAAGAAAGGGAAGGGAGTGGCTCCGCTTTTTTCTTCCAAATCTTTGGAATTGCAGAAGCATTACCTCTGCAGCTAAAAGCATTACTTCTGCAGCTAAAAGCATAGCTTTTACCTTTTCGTCAGAAAAATGCCTGATTTCTAATTTTTCTTGCGCTCCGTAGGTGCTCAGGCGAGCAAGCTCGGAGTCATTTTTACTTTCACAAAATTTTTTCGTAAGAAACCTCACTAAGGTCACTTGGTATTCTCTTATCCCAGTGTTTATACGGCTTCACGCAAGTGACCTGTCTTTGAGACACCTCACTTATACCTCACTTACAGGTCACTTAGAGGTCACTTCGTCTATGTATAAAATATTGTCCCTGTTGTTCTGGTTGTCGTCTATTTACCTCGCGCTTTGGTTAAAAAATATTAAAGTTGATGCGCAAATCTATCCTTGAGCCCTTGAACTTTTGAACCTTTGAACTATTTTTCGTAACTTTGCAGCCGCTTTTGCGATTTTCCTTCGGAATAATTGCACCCGAAACCGCAACCGCTGGCGCCGACCAAGTTGCGTACTATTATCAACATTTTAAACCAATTGAAAGAAATGGATTTAATCAAAGTTGCTGAAGAGGCATTCGCTACTGGCAAGCAGTTCCCTAAGTTTAAGGCTGGTGACACTGTAACTGTAGCTTACAAGATCGTTGAGGGTACTAAGGAGCGTATCCAGTTGTATCGTGGCGTAGTAATCAAGATTTCTGGTCATGGCGACAAGAAGCGTTTCACTGTACGTAAGATGTCTGGCACCGTAGGTGTAGAGCGTATCTTCCCTATCGAGTCTCCTAACATCGACTCAATCGAAGTGAACAAGGTTGGTAAGGTGCGTCGCTCTAAGCTGTACTACCTGCGTAACCTCACTGGTAAGAAGGCACGCATTCAGGAGAAGCGTGTGGTTGCTTCAAACGATTAAGAAACGTTGCCTGTGTGCATGAACCATTCATGCTAAGGTAATGAACTGATTAAAACGACTAACGGTTTGGTCTCAATGAGACTGGACCGTTTTTCTTGTGCTATAAGGTTCATATTTTTAACGCATTTTCCGATTATTTCGGACTTTTATATGCTCAAGGGCATAAAAACCTTGTGTTTTCTTGCGCTATTTCATTATTTTTATTTAACTTTGCAACGGACTATTGTACCTATTAAAGATGAATATACTCCTCACAGGTGGCGCCGGATACATTGGTAGCCATACCATAATAGAACTGGACAAGGCTGGACACAGCGTTGTCGTAGTGGATAATCTTGTTAACTCTAACCCCATAGCGCTGGAGCGCGTGGCTAAGATTATCGGCAAAAAGATTCCTTTCTATAAGGCTGACGTGAGAGACCGTGAGGCTATGCAGAAGGTGTTCTCCGAGAATAAGATTGACGCTGTGATACACTTTGCCGGACTGAAGGCGGTGGGCGAGAGCGTGGAGAAGCCTCTGGAGTATTACGAGAACAATATGAATGCTACGTTCGTATTGCTCGACGTGATGCGCAAGAACGGTTGCAAGAATATCATCTTCTCATCAAGCGCTACGGTCTATGGCGACCCTGCCATCATCCCTATAACAGAGGATTGCCCAAAAGGTCATTGCACTAATCCTTACGGACAGACGAAGTCTATGCTCGAAGAGGTGCTGATGGATGTGCAGAAGGCTGACCCGGAGTGGAATGTGGTGCTTCTGCGTTATTTCAACCCTATAGGTGCTCACCAGAGTGGTACGATAGGCGAGAACCCTAACGGCATTCCTAACAACCTGATGCCTTACATCACACAGACAGCGGTGGGCAAGCGTAAGGAACTGGGTGTCTTTGGCAACGACTACGATACGCCTGACGGAACTGGCGTGCGCGACTATATCCACGTTTGCGACCTGGCGGCTGGTCATGTGGCTGCCCTGCAGGCTATACAGCGTAAGGCTGGACTAGCTATCTATAACCTCGGAACGGGTCACGGCTACTCTGTACTTGATGTGGTGAAGGCATTCATCAAGGTGAATGGCGTCGATGTGCCTTATTCCATCAAACCTCGTCGTGCTGGCGACATAGCCACCTGCTACTGCAACCCTGCCAAGGCTAAGGCTGAACTTGGATGGGAGGCTAAATACGGCATCGAGGAGATGTGTCGCGACTCGTGGAACTGGCAGAAAAATAACCCAGAGGGGTATGTTTGACCTGCTCCTCCCTCGCTACTGCATAGGATGTGGCAGGAGACTGATAGAGAGCGAAAAACGTCTGTGCCTGCATTGCCTGATAAGCCTGCCTCGCACCAGATTATGGCTCAACCCTCAGGAGAATGTGCTTGCCAAAGCATACTGGGGTAGAACAGGGGCTGTGGAGATAGATAAGGCGATAGCCTATCTCTCATACGGATCTGCTACATTGGTGGGCAGACTGGTGAAGAGCTTCAAATACTACGGCAACAGAGAACTGGCGCGAGATATGGGGCGCATGATGGCTCAGGAACTCAAAACCAGCGGATTCTTTGACAATATTGACTGCATAGTGCCCGTGCCGATAACCCTCAAACGAAGGTGGCAGAGAAAATACAACCAGACGGAATATTTGGCTAAGGGCATAGCGAAAGAGACAGGACTGCCAGTCTTCAGCAAGGTGCTCACCCGTCAGTCGTTCAGCGCTTCGCAGACCACTCGTCGAACGATGATTGAGCGAATAGACAACGTGGCTGAGGCGTTCTCGCTAAACAGAAAGCGCATGGCTGAGGTCGAGGGAAAGCACATACTGCTGGTTGACGATGTGATAACGACTGTCGCAACAACAAGGGCATGCGTAACCGAACTTGCCAAAATACCTGGGGTCAGGGTCAGCGTGCTGGGCTTCTCCACCGTACAGTCTGGCGACGTGAGAATCGAGATAGACAAGAAATAAAAAGTATATATACAAAAAATGAAAACAGTAATCAGAACATTAACATTCGCTATAGTTGCTATAGCAATGATGGCTTCATGTGCCTCACCTAAGAAGGTTGCATACTTCCAGGATGTGGCTAACAAGGACACTGTGCTCCAGACGGCTATAGCACAGGCTCTGCGCATTCAGAAGGGTGATAAACTCATGATTGCCGTGCACAGTCGCGACCTCCAGTTGGCTGCCCTGTACAACATGCCTGTAATAGGTACACGTGTCGGTATGGCAAACACAGCGCGTACTTCTCAGGCTAACCTTGCTTACACTGTTGACTCTAACGGTCAGATTGACTTTCCTGTTCTTGGTAAGATAACAGTTGAGGGTATGAAGCGCGATGAGGTGGCAGAGTATGTGCAGAACCGACTGATAAACGAAAACCTCTGTAAGGATGCTATCGTAGTAGTTGAGATGGACAATTCTTACGTTAACGTGCTTGGTGAGGTGGCTCGTCCTGGTCGCTATCCGCTGACAAAGGATAATATGACTCTTTTCGATGTTCTTGGAACTGCTGGCGACCTCAACATACAGGGTAAGCGTGAGAATATCATGGTTGTCCGCACCTCAGAGAAGGGACAAGCTTCAACCTATATCCTCAACCTCAACAATCTGGAGCAGACAGTCAAGAGCCCTGCATACTACATGCAGGAGGGTGACGTGGTGTATGTAGAGCCAAACTCTTACCGTAAGCGCCAGACATCTGTTAATGCCAATAATATGCTTTCAACAGGCTTCTGGATTTCAGTGGCTTCGCTTACCACTTCTATCGTAAGTCTGGCTACAAGAAGATAATTCGGGCATACAACAAAGATATAAGTACACGTACATTATATATAAATGACCAGTATGGAAAATTCAAAAGTTGAGAAGTCTGTAAACCGTCAGCAACAGCAAGCGGTTAATTCAATAAATATCAAGGACCTCTACAGCATGTGTCTGCATCGCTGGTGGTGGTTCGTCATCTCGGTGTTCATCTGCCTTTCAGCGGCTACTTACTACCTGCTTATTACACCAAACACCTACACTCGTAAGGCTGCTGTGATGATTAAGGAAGACAACCAGCGTAGCTCCCGTTCGTTTGCCAGCCAGCTTACCAATATGGGCTCTATGGGTATGTTCAATGCCACCAGTGATGTTAACAACGAGCTTATAACCTTCCAGAGCCCTGCCCTCATGCTTGAGGTGGTTAAGCGTCTGCATCTTGACTATGAGTATGCAAGTGACGGCATCTTCCAGGATAAGACCCTTTACGACAAGACCTTGCCTGTTACTACCTATATTCCAGGACTGCTTGATACTCAGGGCGTTTCCTTCACTCTCACCCTCAAGGGCAATAAGGTAAAGATTACCAAACTGCGTTCTGTGCGTGAGGGTAAAGAGATAAAGGGTGACGGCACTTATAAGGGCACCGTTGGTGGAAAGATTAAGACCCCTGTCGGCGATATCGAGGTTATGCCTACAGTCTTTTTCAAACCTACAGGTAGTCGCGAGATTCTTGTAACTCGCCTGCCTATGCTTGCTGCTCTTGGCAGAAGTCAGGGCAAGCTGAATGTGGCTATGAGCAATAAGATGTCTGCTGTCATCGACCTCACTTATAACGATGTGAACATTCGTCGCGCCGAGGATGTCATCAACACCCTCATCGATGTCTATAACGAGTCTTGGGTGAAGGATAAGAACCAGATAGCCGTGGCTACCAGCGAGTTTATCAACGATCGTCTGAAGATGATTGAACAGGAACTGGGTGGCGTTGATAACAAGATTTCTACATACAAGAGCCAGACCCTCACTCCTGACCTCGCAGGGGCAACCACTCTGGCTATGCAGCAGGCTTCTGTGTCTGACAATAAGGCTCGCGAACTTGAGAACCAGCTCTATATGGCTCGCTACATTAAGTCTGCCTTGCAGCGTGATGGTGCTAAGCACAGCCTTATGCCTGCTAATGTAGGTAATGGTGCTGTGTCTGGTATGCTCTCAACCTATAACAGCTTGGTACTGCAACGTAACAGCCTGGCTGCCAACAGTTCTGAGAACAACCCTCTGGTTACTGATCTCGACAAGCAGTTGGTAAGCATGAAGGGCTCTATCATCAGCGGACTGAACAACGATATCACCAATCTCACTACAATGTTGCGTAGCGAGCAGGGTAATGCCGCTCAAAATACGGGTAAGATAGCCCAGAGCCCTGTACAGGCTAAGAACCTCCTCTCTATCGAGCGTCAGCAGAAGATTAAGGAGAGCCTTTATCTCTATCTCTTGCAGAAGCGTGAGGAGAACGAACTCAGTCAGGCTTTCACTGCCTATAACACTCGTGTCATCACTCCTCCTATGGGTGGTAATGCTCCAACTTCTCCTCAGAAGGCGAAGATTCTGGGCATAGCTCTCCTGCTCGGCTTGCTCATCCCTATAGCTATTCTCTATATTCGTGAGATGCTCAATACCACCGTACGTGGTCGTCGCGATCTGGAGAACCTCACAGTACCTTACCTGGGCGAGATACCTCAGTATCAGACTAAGGAGATGATGAAGAAGAATCGCTTCCGCTGGTTGCGTAAGGCTGACAACTCTCTGGGTTACAAGATATTGGTTAAGCCTCGCAGTCGTAACATCATCAACGAGGCATTCCGCGTCATTCGTACCAACCTTGAGTTTATGATTAACAGTCTGGGCAAGGATACCAAGGTTATCATGGCAACTAGTTTCAACCCTGGTTCTGGTAAAACCTTCTTGCTGGCTAACATAGCATCAAGTTTCGCCATAAAGGATAAGAACGTGGTGATTGTTGACCTCGACCTCCGTCGTTCAAGTATGGGTGAGTATGTGGGTAATCCTTCTAAGGGTATCTCTGACTACCTCGCTGGTACTATCGATACCTGTCCTGTGGTTAAGGCACCTAATACCGAGAACCTAAGCATCATTCCTGTAGGTTCTATACCACCTAACCCAACTGAGTTGCTCTATAACCCTCGTCTTGATTCTCTCATCAAGGAACTGCGTGAGAAGTTCGACTACGTATTCATCGACTGTCCTCCTGTCGATATCGTGGCTGATACCACTATCATCGCTAAGTGGACTGATATGAGTATCTTCGTGATTCGTGCCGAACTGCTTGAGCGTGAGATGCTTCCAATGATTCAGACTTACTACGACGAGAAGAAGTTTAACAACATGACAACTCTTCTCAATGGTACGTCTAACGGTCACGGACGCTACGGCTACCACTACGGTTACAGCCGTTATGGCAGTCAGGGCTACGGCTACGGCAAGAGCAATGGCTATGGCTACGCCGTAGATGATGACGAGTAATTCTCAGTTTACAGTTTTCGTAGTCACGAAGTGACGTATCGTAGCGTCAGCGTTTCGTACGAACAAAGTGAGTTAAGTATGTTTTTCTGGAATTCGTCGATAAAGGTTTCTGACAGTGGACTGCTCCAAGGCTACACTGATCACCATTGCCACCTGTTGCCAGGTGTCGATGATGGTGTGCAGAAGCATTCTATGACGATAGACCTTCTTAACCTCATGCAGAAGCAAGGGGTTAAGAAGGTTTGGTTTACCCCCCACGTGATGGAGGATATGCCTAACACCCCAGAGAGCCTGAAAGAGGTTTACGATGACATCCTCCACATCATCAGTGAGAATGGCGGTTGCGACATAGAGCTCCATCTGGCTGCAGAGAACATGCTCGACAATTTCTTCTCCCTCCCAAGAGCTAAGCAGCTGCCTCTGCCTGATAATCACCTGTTGGTGGAAACGAGCTACTTCACTCCGCCTTATAATATGAAGGGTATGCTCCGAGAGATAATGGCTGACGGCATCTATCCGCTCCTGGCTCACCCTTGCCGCTATCAGTATATGGAAGAGAAGGACTATGAGGAGTTGCGTGAAATGCGCCTCCATTTCCAACTCAACATCCCGGCTGTCAGCGGACTCTACGGAGAAGTGGTGCAAAAGAAGTCTTTCTGGCTTCTCGACCACAACTACTACACTTTCACGGGCACCGACACCCACTCCCTGTCGCAATACCAGCGTTTCCTCGAAACCAAACTCCCACGCAAACGCGTCAAGCAACTCGAGGAACTCCTGGGCTCAGTTCTTCCCCCTAGTCAGGGGGAGTGAGGGGGCCTTTTCGCCACCGTTCGCCTCGCGTCAGCGAGACTCTTCGGTTTCCGTAGCGAGCCAAAGTTGTCCTTGTTGTCTAAGTTGTCTTTAATATATTTTTAAATGAAGGGAATAGTATTAGCCGGAGGCAGCGGAACACGCCTCTACCCAATCACCAAAGGCATCTCTAAGCAGTTGATGCCTATCTATGACAAACCCATGATATACTATCCGATATCAGTACTGATGTTGGCTGGTATCCGTGAGATACTCATCATC
>ODAJ012178367.1_pt1 | contig 17491 bp, 10 predicted proteins | sample 1539241 | NCBI WGS metagenome assembly ODAJ01 (sample SAMN02144231, study PRJEB22623) | gut metagenome | biome: sheep rumen | host: Ovis aries | place: New Zealand
GTAAATGCCAGTATCCTCTATCTGTCCGTTATACCATACCACGAACCACATAGGCTTGTTGGCTATCGCGCGTCCCCTGTCGTCGTACATAGTCTGTCCATTCTCATCTTGTACTGCACCGAAGAGTGCTATGCTGAGCACGTCGAGCATACCCGTGGCACGCTCTATGTGCATGTCTATATAAGACTGATAGTTAGAGTAAGCCACGGTGCACCATCCCCATCCGTCGGTAACGGTGCCGGTAGTGGGTACCGCGGTGTGCAGTTGTATGTCAAGGCGGGTCAGTTCCTCGCTTTCTATTCCCTTGTCCTGCAACACCTTCTTTATATACTCAAACGGCTCGAGCACCTCGGCAGTACGCTCATAGGTCAGTTCTTCGAGGTTAAACTGCGTGTAGTATGAATACTGTTCATGGTCATACGTGGCGAGCATGGAGCCCTGCTCCACCATAGGCATGAGGTTGGTTTTCACGCCGCTGATGTTGAGGTTATCGCGCAGGGTGTCTATCTGCTCATAGAAGCCGTCGAATTCTTCCTTGGTTATTATTCCCTGCCTGTACAGTGCACGCGTCTTGTTGTATAGTTCAGCCAGATATCCTTGGCTGAACACCTCGCGCACATCACCGTCCTTGTCGAGGAATGGTATGGCGAACTTGATGTCGTTGAGCTTGCTGACACCAATCTGTACCTGATGGTTGTTGAAGAACTGCATATCGATGGTGGCCTTCACCGTATCGGCGCATATTCCCACGGTCTCAGTGTTATACAAGGCTGTATTTTCCACCTCCACGAGAAGGTCGGGCACGTACAGTCCTACTACCACGGTACCTTTATATTGACCGTTTATCGCCTCCACCTTTATATCGTTGGCAGTGCTGTCGCAGGCGCACATCATGGCTGCAGAGCCGACGACGGCGATAAGAGACTTACATATATTATATACTTTCTTCATAGTTATTCCAAGTTATGATACCCACCCCTTCCCTCCCTGTGAGGGAGTGAGATTCGGACGTGAGTGAAATTAATTATGCATTATACCTTATGAATTATGAATTAGAATATCACCGACATTGCAGCTCCTATGGTGAATGAGTTTATCTTGTTCTTGAAGTGGAACATTGACTGCTTCGTCACCACTTTGAGCAGGTCGTTGTGGTATGGGGTGTACTCAGCATAGAACTCAGGCTTTGAGTAGTCATAGTCAACGAATCCAGATATCGCCATTCCGCTGTTCATGGCGTAAGTGTAGTGCAGTCCCAGTGTGAAGTTGTCGCTGTTGGTCTTGTCAATCCACAGAGCGTCGCCATACATTGTGACAGAAGCCGTCTCATTGGTCTGCGTATTAAGATACAGTTTGTCTGACGCTGCGATGAGGTCGAGCGAACCGAAGAAACGGCGGCCGTAGAGAGCCTTCATGCCCAGGTTGTGCTTCGGGCTGATAGGCCATGCCAGATACAGTCCGGCGTTAATGTCAACGAGCGACCATACGTCAGACACGGACGCAGAATTCATGTTGCGTGACAAGGCGCCGTCTTTCTCAGTATAAGCATACAGTCCCTCGGCGGTGACAGGCGCGGTGGTGATGCGTGCCCTGACTCCCACTCCTACATATTTATTAATAAAGTATGCAGCCTCGCCGGCTACCGTGGTGCCCGTGCCCACCTTTATGGTAGGTGTCTGCCCTTCAGCGTATGCCGGGGTGCCTGACGCATAGTTCTTAAATTCGCGGTTCTGCGCATTGTAGTCGTCTGGTATGCGGAATGGGTTTCCGTGGCGCTGTATGGTGTAGTAGTCGTCATTAAGGTATGAACCACCGTAGTTGTAGAGGTTGGCGGTGGTCAGGAACTCAGTGTTGGTAGGCAGCTTCAGGTTGTTGGTAAACTGCATACCGAGTTCCAGCTTGAAGAAGCTTGGGTTCTTCCACAAGTCTGAATTACCCTTCAGCGGTTCGCGGTTGATGCCTTTCTTCTTGAAGATCCAGTCGGCACACATATAGCCCAGGTCTGTAGAGATGATACCCAGACCAGCACCTACGAGCACGTCGCTTATCCAGTGGCGGTTGTTAAGCGTGCGCATGATACCGGTGGTGGTGGCACATCCGTATGCGAAGATAGACCACCATGGTGAGCGTGTCAGTCCGTACTCCTTGTGCATGATGGTGGCAGCGGTGAACGCCGTGGCTGTATGGCCGGAAGGGAACGAGTTGGCCGTAGAGCCGTCAGGTCGCATCTCCTTGGCAGAATACTTGATGGCGTTGACGAAAAGTGCGCACCATGCGAACGACAGCGCACCACTGGCAAGATAGCGAACAGTCTTGCTTCTGCCCTGATAGCCTGCGAAGTTAAGACCCGATGTCACTATGAGCGGCACGATCTGCAGGTTATCGTCGAAACGGTTTTCGTAGGCAGGGATGAAGTTGTTACGTGCGGCACGGAAGTTCTTCTTGTTTGCCTTGGCGATGAATCCGAAAGCCACCAGCGGCACCGTTGACCACTCAAACTCCCTCAGCGGGGTGTAGTAGCCATACTTAGCCACTGCCTTCGGCGAAGCCACCCAGCTGTGGGCATCATCGCTCACCATGGCAGCGTCATAGTTGCCCATGTCGTTTATCACTACGCTTTTTTCCTTTTCTGCCTCAACTGTGGCATCATTACTATTCTCTATAAGGGAATTGTAAATCTGTTTTTCCGCGCTTACCGGACTCAGCACTCCCATGTCATAATTGTCATATTCGAAGTTGATGTTCTCGGCACTTGCCGACAACGTCATGAAGAGTGTGGTTAGTACTGCTAATGTGTTTTTACTCATGATAACAATAAAATAAATTTTGGTTTCATTTGCAAAAATAAGCATTTTCATTTTAATAGCAAAAGATTTTTTAAAAAAAGTGAAAAAAAAGTTGCTTTTTGCTGCTTTTTATGTACTTTTGCATTACTTAACAATTCAATTCTTATGAAAAGACCTCTGTTTTGCGAGATATGCCCGTTTACCTACCGACTGTCTGCCGAAAAGGAGATACTGAAGCGACGCATAAGCGACATGGTGAGCGGCAACAGCTTTGCCAGCACGTTCGACAATAACCCACTGCCCGTGGGCATCTATACGCACAAATCGCTGATAAGGCGCCGACTGGGTAACGTGGACATGCAGCTGCAGGAGAACAAGGCCACCAACCTTGCTCTGGCGGTAGGTCATATCAACGGCATACTGATACGTCCAGGCGAGACGTTCTCGCTATGGAGGCTCGTAGGGCGCACCTCTGCCTCACGCGGATATAGGGAAGGTCTTACCATAGCACGGGGAAAGCCAAACAAGGGCATAGGCGGCGGACTGTGTCAGCTGTCGAACCTCATACACTGGATGGTGCTGCACAGCGAACTGACTATCACTGAGCACCATCACCACGACGGGGTGGACCTCTTTCCTGACTTCGGCAGGCAGATACCTTTCGGCACCGGCACCAGCATCACATACAACTATCTGGACTACCGCGTGACAAACAACACCGGCATCACCTACCAGCTGCTGCTGACGGTTGAGGGTGAATACCTGTGCGGCGAACTGCGTGCCACCGAGAAGCAGCAGCACTCCTTCCACATATATGCCGAGGATGAATACTTCTCGCGTGAGGATGGCGTGATATATCGCAACGGTAAGGTTTACCGCGACACGATAGACCCTAAGACTGGCAACCACACAGACAGGCAGCTCATACGCACCAACCATGCCCGCGTGATGTACGAACTGCCGGAGAACGCCACCGTCAGAGAAGCGTAAATAAATCGTTTTTACCGATTTTCTTTGGCTGTTCAGAGTTTTTTATGTAATTTTGCAGAGGAAAGAGTATGGACGTAGCATTTCTCATAAATCATTATTTCAAAGGAGGCGAAGGAGTCTCCATAGATGTATTTGACGCACAATCACTGAACAATGTGTATCAAAAGGTTGTGGGTGTACTTACATCTCATCTTGACATAGAGGTAAGTGTACTGCAAGCATTGAGCTACTGCTTTTACGAAATACTTGATAACGTACATATCCATTCAGGCAAACCTCTTGGCACAGCCATTACCGAATATAATGCAAAGAAACAATCAGTAAAGATTCTCGTTGCTGATGACGGTATGGGAATAAAGGCTTCACTGGCAGAAAACAGTGCTTATGCAAACATTTCAGAACCTGATGCCATAAAGCTGGCCATACAGGATTCTGTCACCGATGGTAAAGGAATGGGATTCGGGCTATATGCTACTTCAAGACTTATGAACAATATAGGTATTGAATTGATTATTCACTCCGGAGACCATAAACTGATTTATAACAAGGATGGTGAGACCATCGTAAAAAACGGTCATTGGCAAGGCACAATCGTATATCTTGAACTCAAGACTTCATGCGATATTGACCCCAACGATGTGGTTGCCCACCGCACTGATGCAGAAAGTGAATATAATGAGGCTTTTGTTGAATCAGAAGATTTAGAGACACTATGGTAGAATTTAAGTTTGCAGAATACGGAACGGATTTCGGCACCCGCGACATGGGGGCAAAGATACGTGAAAAGCTACTACCCGTAATAAACGGACTGGACGACGGCGACAAGCTGGTGTTTGACTTTACGGGAGTGAACGTAGTCACAAACTCGTTTGCTGACGAGTGTATAGCAAAGCTCCTAATGGAAATGCCATTGGATGAACTAAAGCGTCGCACTACCTTCAAAGGACTCAATCCTCTGGCTGAGAAGTGTGTCCTCGTTGCATTACAAAGACGCTACAGGGTAATAAAGGAAAGTACGGCGGATTGACGATTCATACATTATTTCTTTGGCTGTTCAGAGTTTTTTATGTAATTTTGCAGAGGAAATAATAAATAAAAGAGGAGGGATTATATATGACGGCAATACAATTAAACGCAGAGTTAGCACATGAACTGAGCCTTATAGCCAACGACGAGACATTGTTGGCTAAGGTGTTGAAGTACGTAAAAAAGATAACTGCTAAGAAAGAAGACGATACACTGATGACCAAGGAGGAGTTCTTTGCAAAAATAAAACAAGCAGAAGAAGAATACCAAAAGGGGGAAACCTATGCCATGTTGCCTGGTGAGAGTTTTCATGACTTTCGTAAACGCATAGGAAGATGAGGTACGTTGTAAATCTATCAAGCCAAGCAATTGCCGATTCTGACAAGTTAGAGAAAAATGACCCAAAGGCTTTTAAGAAGTTTATCGGTTTCCTAAGCGAATTGGAGGAACATCCACGTACAGGCACAGGACATCCTGAACCTCTAAAAGGCGATTCTGGAGATAGATGGAGTCGTCGTATCTCAAAAAAACATCGATTGGTATATCGAATTTTCGAAACTGAGGTGGTAGTACTCATTCTTTCCGCCTACGGCCATTATGACGACAAATAAACTTTAAATGAAGAAACTATACATAGAGACATACGGCTGCCAGATGAACGTGGCAGACTCCGAGGTGGTGGCGAGCGTCATGCAGATGGCGGGCTACGAGACATGCGACAGTGCCGACGAGGCTGATGCGGTGTTCCTTAACACATGCTCGGTGCGCGAGAATGCCGAGAATAAGATATACCACCGCCTTGAGACACTCTACCGTGAAAACGAGAAGCGCAGTGCGCAGAGGATACTCGGCGTGATAGGCTGCATGGCAGAACGTGTGAAGGACGACCTCATAAACAACCACCACGCAAGGCTCGTGGCGGGACCGGACTCTTACATGCAGCTGCCTGACCTCATAGCGCAGTGCGAACTGGGACAGACGGCCATCGACACCGACCTGTCGCTCACCGAGACCTACCGTGACGTGATGCCTACACGTGCCCACGGCTCGCACATATCTGGTTTCGTAAGCATCATGCGCGGCTGCAACAACTTCTGCCACTACTGCATAGTGCCTTACACACGTGGCCGTGAGCGCTCACGCGACGTGGAGAGCATACTGCGCGAGGTGAAGGACCTTGAGGCGCGTGGATATAAGGAGGTGACGCTGCTCGGACAGAATGTCAACTCATATAAGTACGAGTTGACAAGTGAAGAGTTAAGGGAGAAGAGTGAAGAATTTAAATTACTCTTAGAGAAAACAACAGAGGGCAACTCTGATTCTTCACTTTTCACTATTCACTTCTCACTCCTGCTGCGTCTCGTAGCAGAGGCAGTGCCGCAGATGCGCGTGCGCTTCACTACGTCGCACCCTAAGGACATGAGCGATGAGACGCTGAAGGTCATTGCCAAATACCCTAACGTATGCAAGCACATACACCTGCCGGTGCAGTCGGGCAGCAACAGGATACTGAAGCTGATGAACCGCAAATACACCCGCGAGTGGTACCTTGAGCGCGTGGCTACCATCAAGCGCATAGTGCCTGAGTGTGCCATCACCACCGACATCTTCGTGGGTTACCACAGCGAGACGGAGGAAGACCACCAGCTGTCGCTGTCGCTGATGCGTGAGGTGGGCTATGCCTCAGCCTTCATGTTCAAATACTCTGAGCGCCCAGGCACCTATGCCTCAAAGCACCTGCCCGACGACGTGCCTGAGGATGTGAAGATAAGCCGCCTCAACGAGATGATAGCACTGCAGAACGAGCTCTCGGCAGAGAACTACAAGCAGGACGAGGGCAAGGAGTTCGACGTGCTTGTGGAGAACTACAGCAAGCGCTCACGCGAGCAACTATGCGGTCGCACCAGCCAGAACAAGATGGTGGTGTTCAACAAGGGCACTCACCACATCGGCGACACCGTGCGTGTGCGTATCACCGGCAGCACCTCTGCCACCCTCATGGGCGAAGAGGTGATGTAAGTGCGAGAGTAATCTGAAGGATACAGAATATATAGGAAAGTATAGGAATACAGTCGCTTTCAGCGCAGAAAGTAATGCTTTTTGCATAATCGCATGAAAATCAACATGCGTAAAAGCTATCATATTACAAGGTAAAAGCTATCGAATTACAAGGTAATATGATAGCTTTTACACGCTGAAAGCTATCATATTGCAACATAAAAAAATGCCTGATTGCTGACCTATGGCTGAAGTATCGTCACATCATGGCAGTAAAAGTCGATGTGAACACGGCGGCTATCTGCATGAAAACACCATTTTATCGAAACAGAATGATAAATTTATCTGAAAAATTTTGCAAAGATTTATTTTTTTCGTAACTTTGCAATTTGAACAATATCATAAAACACTGACTCATAAACAATAAACATATACTAACAATATAATATTACCAACTGACTTTCAATATTTAACTAACTTACATAAAAAAAACAACTTAAACAATGATGAAAAGCTCTTTTAGAATGGGCTTCAGGCAGTGTGCCGCCATGCTTTTGCTGGCTGTACCGCTGACTATTGGTGCCCAGAGTACGAAGAAGGTGACCGGAACGGTGACCGACGAAAACGGAGAGCCGCTTATCGGCGTCACCGTCATGGCGGTGGGGTCGCAGGCTGGCGGCGTGACTGACATCGACGGTAACTACTCCGTCACTGTGCCTGCCAGCACCAAGCAGTTGCAGTTCTCCTATGTAGGATACTCCAAGCAGTTGGCTGACATTGGCGAACAGGCGCTCAACGTGAGGCTCGTAAGTGACAACGAACTGAAGGAGGTGGTGGTGATAGGCTACGGTGTGCAGAAGAAGACCGACCTGACGGGTGCCATCTCAAGTGTCGGCGAGAAGGACTTCAACCACGGTGTGATAACATCGCCTGAGCAACTGGTGAACGGTAAGATTTCCGGTGTGCAGATTACCAACGGCGGCGGTTCGCCTACGGCTGGTGCCACCATCCGCATTCGTGGCGGTGCATCGCTCAACGCATCCAATGACCCGCTGATAGTCATCGACGGCGTGCCGATGGAGATAGGTCAGAGCATCACCGGTTCGGGCAATCCGCTCAGCCTCATCAACCCTAACGACATTGAGACCATGACAGTGTTGAAGGATGCTTCTTCAACAGCCATCTACGGCAGCCGCGCCTCTAACGGTGTCATAATCATCACAACGAAAAAGGGCATAAAGGGCAATAAGCCGAAGATTACATTCTCTACCACCAACAGTCTGGCAACGGTGGCAAAGACCGTTGACATGATGTCGCTCAGCGAGATGCAGCAGGTGGTGGCAAAGTATGGCACTGCCCGTCAGAAGGGCGTGGCTGGCATACCTGACAGCGAGGAGGCGCAGGCATGGCATGACCAGGTGTATGCTGGCGCTATAGGTCTGGGCACAGCAACTGACTGGAACGACCAGATATACCGCGACGCATGGGGCACTGACAACAACCTCAGCATAGCCGGCACCATAGGCAAGCACCTGCCTTACCGCGTAAGCGTGGGCTACATGCACCAGGCGGGCATACTGAAGACCGACTGGTCACAGCGTGCTACGGCGGGCATCAACCTCTCACCATCGTTCTTCAACGATTACCTGAAGTTTAACATCAACCTCAAGGGTACCACCAACCAGAACCGCTTTGCAAACCAGAGCGCCATTTGGGGCGGACTGACACGTAACCCTTACGCTCCCGTATATACCAGCAACGATGCCTTCCTCGGTTTCCACGAGGCTATAGACGATGCCGGAGTGCCTATCACCGGTGCTACGGCTAACCCTGCCGGACTGCTTGACTATACTCTTGACAAGTCGAGCGTGAAGCGCTTTGTGGGTAACATCGACGTGGACTATAAGTTCCACTTCCTGCCCGACCTGAAGCTGCACATGACGGGTGGCTACGACTACTCTAACGGCAAGGGCACTGTGTATGTACCGGCAGAGGCTTTCTCTGGCTACACATCAGGCGGCTCAAACTACGCATACGGTCCGCAGAAGCTGCAGAACAGGCTCTTCACCGTATATCTGAACTACCACAAGGAACTGGAGGGCTCGCTGCCACAGACCATCGACGTGATGGCAGGTCGTGACTACCAGTTCTGGAAGATGACAAGCGACACATATAATAAATATAATGTGGCAGGCGACGTGCAGAGCACCATCGTGACAAAACCGCAGGAGCACTGCCTGCAGTCATACTACGGCCGACTGAACTACACCTTGCTCGACCGCTATATGCTCACCGCTACGCTGCGTGCCGACGGCTCTTCTCGCTTTGCCGACGGTCATAAGTGGGGCACATTCCCTTCTGTGGCATTTGCCTACAACATAGCTCGTGAGGGATTCTTCAAGCCATTGGAAAATACCATCAACGACCTCAAGCTGCGCGTGTCATACGGTGTGACTGGTCAGCAGGATGGCATCTCAAACTATGGTTTCATGTCAACCTACACTCTGTCACAGCTCGGCGCAAGCTACCAGCTGGGCGACAAGTTCCTTACCTCCTATGCACCGTCAATATATAACGCTGACTTGGTATGGGAGACCACAAAGGCGTTTAACGTAGGTGTTGACCTCGGTTTCCTAAACAACCGCTTCACCGCAAGCATAGACTATTACTATCGTAAGACTAAGGATTTGCTCGCCAATGTTCCTGTAGCCGCCGGTACTAACTTCGGCAAGGAGATACTCTCTAACGTGGGCAACATCAACTCGCAGGGTCTGGAGCTGTCATTCAACGCCAACATCATTTCTACAAAGAACTGGCAGTGGGTATTGAGCGGCAACGCCACATGGCAGAAGGTGCGCATCAAGAACCTCCGCACTAATCCACTGGCTCCAGAAGTCAACACTCCTCAGGGATGGGTGGAGAGCCACTACGTGCAGGTGCTGACCGAGGGCTATGCTCCTTACAGCTTCTACGTGTATAAGCAGATATACGACGAGGCTACTGGCAAACCGGTGGAGGGTCTCTATGCCGACCTTAACGGCGATGGCATCATAGACCAGAACGACCGCTACCACTATCACTCACCGGCACCCGACTGGATTTTCGGTCTCTCTACCTCACTGACATGGAAGCGACTCACACTCTCTGCCAGTCTCAGGGCTAACGTAGGCAACTACGTATATAACCGCCTGGCGATGAACACCGGCGCATGGGGCACGGTATTCTATAACGACTACCAGATGAACCTCATGTCACGCTCATACCTCGACACGCAGTTTACATCTCGTCAGTATGAGAGCGACCACTACGTTGAGAACGCCTCTTTCCTGAAGATGGATAACATCAGCATAGGCTATAACTTCGGTCAGATATCAAAGTACCTGAGCATGAACGCATCGTTCATGGTGCAGAACGTGTTTACCATAACAAAGTACTCAGGACTTGACCCTGAGGTGAACGGCGGCATTGACGGACAGATGTATCCTCGTCCGCGCACCTACTCACTGACACTGGGATTTGAATTCTGACCCCACCCATACCCTCCCAAGGGAGGGATATTCCAAAACAACTAAATACTTAAAAGAATGATGAAATTATCAAGATATATAATGAAAGGTGTGCGCCGAAAGGTATTCTTCACTTTTCACTTTTCACTTTTCACTTTGATAGCCACGCTATCAAGTTGCACCGGTGACCTCGACCTGTCACCAGAGGGCGACAAGACTGCCGCTGAGGTGTATGGCACCACAGAGGGCTGCCAGATGGCTCTGACTAAGATATACGCCTCATACGTCACCGTGGGACAGGCTAAGGAGAACCTTGGCGACTTCTCTACCAATAACGGCTACGACCTCATGCGTGGCTATGTCAACATGCAGGAGATGCCTACCGACGAGATGGCACCGTCGTGGCTCGAGGGTGACCACCAGGATGGCTTGTGCTACATAAAGTGGACTGCCGACGATCCATGGGTGAGCGATGTGTATTACCGCCTGTACTACACCATAGCACTGGCTAACGACTACATTGCCAACACCAAGAACAACGGCAACCAGACCGTACAGCAGTATGTAGGCGAGGCTCGCTTCCTCAGGGCACTGGCTTACTATATGGTGCTCGACCTCTACGGCAAGGGTCCTTTCGTTGATGAGAACACCGGCATAGGCTCATACATACCGGAGGCTTACACCAACAAGCAGTTGTTTGACTACATAGAGGGTGAGCTGAAAGCCGTTGCCGATAACCTGCCTGCGAAGAGTTCTGTGGAGTATGGCCGCGCTTCATCTGGCGCTGCATACGCACTGCTGGCTAAGCTCTATCTCAATGCTGAGGTATATGGCGGCGGCAACCACTATGCTGACTGCGTAGCGGCGTGCGACAAGGTTATTGCTCAGGGCTATACACTGGATGAGGATTACCAGAAGCTCTTCAATGCCGACAACGACAAGCGCACCAATGAGATTATCTTCTCACTCAACGTTGACGCTACAAACACCGTGACATGGGGTGCTACGACATACCTCGTATGCGGTGCCATAGGCAACAGTAACAACCAGGATGCCACAGCGTATGGCGCAGCAAGCGGATGGGGCAGCTTCCGCACAAGGGGCGAGCTGACATCGCTCTTCGAGGAAGGCGACTGCCGCGCACTCTTCTGGACCAACGACAGCAAGCAGTATTTTGAGGGCAATCCTATAGACAACCAGGGCTTCGGATGGTTCGGTTGCAAATACACCAACCTCACCGATGAGGGCGAGGCTGCCAGCAATACCGCCGACGGCGGCGTATGCACCGACTATCCTGTGCTGCGCCTTGCCGACGTGATGCTGATGAAGGCAGAGGCAATGCTGCGCAACGGTTCTGCTGCCGCTGACGTGCTGCCGCTCATACAGCCGCTCTACGACCGTGCCTTCGGCGAGGGTGAGCGCGAGGTGCTTGCATCAGAGGTTGACCTGCAGTTCCTGCTCAACGAGCGTGCCAGGGAACTGTGGTGGGAGTGCACACGCCGCACAGACCTCGTGCGCTATGGCATGTTCACCACCAACAAATACCTGTGGGAGTGGAAAGGCGGAGCAGCTGCCGGCACATCTGTCAGCGAAAGCTTCAACACCTATCCTATACCTGCAGCAGAGCAGTCTGCTAACTATAACCTGAGGTAATTCTCAGAAAACTCTGAAGACTCCGATTATTCCGAATACTCTGATTATTCTGATTACTCCGAGCACTCAGATTACTCCGATAAACTAAAAATAAAGAATGATCATGAAACGAAATATATTTATAAAGAGCATAGGGTTACTGCTGTTGCTTGCACTGGTTTCCTGCAACAAGGACGGTGACCTCGTCACCGTAGGACGGGGCGACGCACTGACTCTTGACGGCTCTAACAACATAGTGCTTGACCCTTCTAACGCCACAGGACTGGCACTGACATTGCACTGGAACGATAACCACCAGTTGTCAACGAACTATGTTGACGTGCTGGTGCCAGACGGTACGATAAGCAACCGCCTGCAGATTTCCAGGACGGCTGACTTCGCATCATGCTACACCCTTGAGATGAACAACGGCGTTTATCAGAAGCAGTTTACCAACGCTGAACTGAACGGCGAGCTTACTAAATTAGGCTACGAGCCCAACAAGCAGGAGCCTATGTATGTACGCGTAACATCTACTACAGGTCCTAACATCGAGCCGCAATGCTCCAACGTGATGGAGTTCCAGGTGATGACATACCACATAGACTATACCTACGGCACTGCCGTGGCAACGGATAAGACCACTCCTATAGGCACTCTGTACTCACCAACGGAGGACGGCATATATACAGGCTTCATGTCGCTGGGTGCATGGAGCAACTGGTGGTTCGTAGAGAATGACGGCACCGTCTGGGGCAATAACGATGTCACTGGCAAGGCTTACGAATTGTCTAACTCTTCAACGGCATGGAACCTGTGGTCGTCGGCTCACAATGGCTGTCGCTATGTTACTTTCAACACTAAACAGAAGTTCTGGACAGACCTTTCCATACCTACGGTGAAGGTAAGCGGCGACTTAGAGGGTGAGATGACCTATAACAAGGAGACGATGCAGTGGACCATGACATACACCGCTGAATCTACAAGCCCGGTTACGGTGAAGTTCTCTTCGCCTGACTCCAAGCTCTACAACGTGGCAAGTGGAGACAATGAGCAGAATGGCGAGGCAGAGACAAAACCTCTGTATTTTACCTCTACGGGCATAAGCACCTCGGAGGCTGAGGGCATCACGCTCACCGCTCCGCAGACTGGCGACTGCACCGTCACTATCGACCTCAGCGGTAAGACTCCAGCATACAGCATAGAGGCTGGCGCAGCTGAAGGACCAGAGGAACTGAGTCCTATACTCTATGTCTTGGGTAACGATGATAAGTGGGACTACAATGAGTGGATACGTCTTTCTGACGAGGATCACAAGACCTACACGGGTGCTGTCTATATGAACTCTTCATGGGGCTATTACTTCAGCAAGGAACTCAATGACTGGAATAATATCAACCAAGACCCTGATACCTCAGACAAGAAACTCAAAGTCACTGGCAGTAATGACTGCAACATCCCTGCTCCTGGTAAGGGTCTGTATGTAGTCAGTGCATCGCTTGGCTGGATGAGCTACTGGTATGAGATGGACGGTGCTCAGGTGACGAGCGTGTCCTATGTCGGATTCAACGATAATTGGGATGCTACGGAGATGACCGCCACTGAGACACCGGGCGTATACACCGCTACGGTGAGCATCACCGGTGACACTCCATGGGGTGTACAACTTTATGTCAACGGCTCATGGCAATACACCTTCGGCACACGTGCTGACGGTACATTGACATGGAACTCCAAGGACAACGGCAACCCTGTGGGCATTGACGGTAACGGCACTTATACGTTCACCGTTGACATCTGCCACGGCACATATAGCTTAACGAAATAAGAGACAGACCCTCCCCGGCCCTCCCTGTGAGGGAGGGGGATGGTAACACTAATAAAAACAGACCCTCCCCTGCCCTCCCTGTGAGGGAGGGGGAACAAAACAATTAAATAAAAGATGAAGACATTATATAATAAGATATCACAAGCAGTAAAGACATTCTGCTCTCCCTCCCTCACAGGGAGGGCTGGGGTGGGTTTCTCACTGCTTTTGGCTTTGACCGCCTGCTCTGATGCTGACAACCCAAAGACCGACCTCTCTAACGTGACACCCGAGACTCCCATTGTAATAGACCGCACCACATTCCCTAAAGGTGCCGACGTAAGCTGGGTGACGCAGATGGAGGCAGAGGGCATGAAGTTCTATAACCAGGGCGGTACGGAGAAGGAACTGATGACGCTGCTGAAGGACGACTGCGGCGTAAACTCCATACGTCTGCGTGTGTGGGTGAACCCTGCCGACGGCTGGAACAACATGGACGACGTGCTCATCAAGGCTCGCCGCGCTAATGCGCTGGGACTGCGCCTTATGATAGACTTCCACTTCTCTGACACATGGGCTGATCCAAGCAACCAGATAATACCTGCGGCATGGAAGGACTATACCTTCGACCAGCTGAAGGCTGCCGTGGCTACACACGTCACCACCATGATGAACAAGCTCAAGGCTTACAATATAGAGCCTGAGTGGGTGCAGATAGGCAACGAGACGCGCAACGGCATGATGTACCAGGCAGAGGCAGGAGGCGAAAACATATCGTATGGCGGTCACTACAGCAACGGTGCGCAGTTTGCCACGCTCGTCAATGCCGGCTATGATGCAGTGAAGGCCGTTTTCCCTGACAGCAAGGTGATAGTACACATTGACAGCGGCAACCAGTGGAGCCTGTACTCTCGTATATACGGCAACCTGAAGACCAACGGCGGCAAGTATGACATCATAGGCATCTCGCTCTATCCTGAGAATGACTCTTGGTCTGACTACATAGCTTCTGCCGTAAGCAACATCCAGCAGGCTTACACCACCTACGGCAAGGACGTTATGGTGGTGGAGTTCGGTATGGACTACGATCAGGCTGACGCTTGCAAGTCTGCCATCACGAAGCTCATGACCGACGGTACTGCCACAGGTCACCTCGCCGGCATCTTCTACTGGGAGCCTGAGGCGCCTAACAACTACAACGGTGGTTACAGGAAGGGTTGCTTCGACGGCGGCAAACCTACTGTGGCACTGGAGGCTTTCAAGTAAGGTTTTTTAGTTGAAAGTTGATTTTTTAGTTGAGAGTTGAGAGTTGAAGGTTGAATGAGATATGAGATAGAGTATTCAACCTTGGAATAAATAACCTTGGAATAAATAACCTTGGAATAAATAACCTTGGAATAAATAACCTTGGAATAAATAAAAGGAGGGCTCGTTTGTATTACGAGTCCTCCTTTGTCATTATTGAAAGATGTAGTTTAAACTTTAAACTTTAAACTAAAAAAACATTCTACATTCAACTTTAAACTTTAAACTTTAAACTAACCCTTCAGCCTTCCATTTATCGTTTCCTTTACCTTCTCTGCCAGTTCGTCGTAAGAGAGAGCAGCGTCAGGCATCACAGCAGGCAGATACTCTATCTCTATGTGTGCAGTGCCCGGCAGAGTCTTCTCGCGTGGCAATGCCTCGTATGCACCACGTATGCAGACAGGTACTATAGGTATGTTGAGTTCCTTCGACAGTATGGCAAAGGTCTTCTTGAACGTTCCCAGCTTACCGGTGTTTGTGCGTCTGCCCTCAGGGAATATCACGAGGTTCTTTCCGGCACGCAGCACCTTAGCCATCTTCAGTATGGAGTTCTTAAGGTTACGGCGCTCCATGAGAATAATGTTGTGGCGTGCGGCAAACCATCTGCGCAGCGAGCCCTGCACGTGCTCCTCGGTAGCATAGAAGTAATAGTCGGATATCTTGCCCCAGTCCATGCCTGCCATGGCGAGCGGACCATCAAGGAAGCTCTGGTGGTTAGGTGCCAGTATGAACGGACCGTCAGCCGGTATGTTCTCCTTACCCATCACCTTCAGACTGTTGTGCATGCGGCAGAAACCCATGAAGCTCTTTGCTATGAGCGGATGCGTGAAAGCCGACTTAGGCAGCTGCAGTGCCTCAGTGTCAGAAGTCAGTATGTCGTGCCAGTCCATTGACTCCTTGTCTGCCATTGCCGACAGTGGTTCGCCGGTGGCTGTCTCGTCAATCTTCTTCACCATGTCGCCAATGGTGCTGAACTTCGCCATGTCGTCTGCATTGATGGTTACGTTGAAGTTATCCTCTATGAATCCCTGCAGACTTACCATGTCGAGTGAGTCGAAGGCAAGGTCGGTCTCTATGTGGTGCGTAGGCAACACCTCTATCTTCTTCTCCTTTTCTATGTATGCCTTTATCTTTGCGAAGGTGCCACCTACGTTGTCGGCAGACGATGCCTTCTCCGCCACCTTGTGGGCAGGCTCTGCGGCAGGTGCGGCATTATTCTTCAGCAGTTCCTTCAGTTTGAAGCGCTGCAGCTTGTCGAGCTTCGTACGTGGCAGGTCGCCATGATACACCATGAGGCTCATCAGCTTCTTATAGTTAGCCACGGTAAGGTTGTATGGCTCCAGCACCTCTCTCTTCAGCATTTCCTCCTGCTGCTGGTCGGTTTTGCCCTGTGCCCATTCAGGCTGCGGCACTATGATGGCGCGCAGCAGGTCGCCGTCCTGCACCACAGCAGCTTCCTTCACCTGCTGGTCATACTTCTCAAGCTTATATTCTATCTCGCTTGGCTGCACGTTCTTACCATTCGACAGCACTATTATTTCCTTTGACCTTCCGGTGATATATACGCGTCCTTTCTCGTCTAATTCAGCAAGGTCTCCCGTATGCAGGAATCCATCCTTGTCTATCACCTCGGCAGTCTCCTGCGGACGGTTGTAGTATCCCATCATAAGGTTCTTGCCCTTACAGAGCAGCTCACCGTTCACTATCTTACACTCCACCGACGGCAGAGGCAGTCCGGCACATCCCGGTATATAGTCTCCCGGACGTGTGAAGGCTATGATAGGTGCCATCTCGGTCATGCCGTATCCCTCGAGCACTTCCAGTCCGAGGGTGCGCAGTCCGTCGCCAATCTCCTTGTCGAGTGCAGCACCGCCGCATACGCAGTAGTCGAGGTTGCCACCCATCTTCTTGTGCACCGCACTGAATATGGTGCGCGACAGTTTACGGCTGCCCACCTTCTTACACAATGCGAAGAGCGCCCTTGTAACGGCACTTGCGTCTATCTTCTTCATGATGCCGCTGTAGAGAGTCTGCCATAGTCGTGGCACACCCACCATGATGGCTACCTTACCGCGCTCCAGCGTAGCCATGATGTCTGGTCCGGAGAGCGACGGACATATAGCCACGCCGCAGCCTCGCGTGATAGGTGCTATCACGGTGCCCATGAGCGGCAGCACATGGTGCAGCGGCAGCAGTATCAGCGTGCGGCGGTTGCCGTTGAAGATAGGCACCTCGTCTGCCACGCCCCTGATGTTAGCCTCAAGGTTTTCGTAAGACAGCATCACACCCTTCGGAGAACCCGTAGTGCCAGAGGTATATATAATGAGGCATATCTCACCGTCATTGCTGCTCTCATAGGTCAGCACCTCCGTTGCAGCCTCCTCCTCGGCAACTGCATTGGCGTCTGCTGCCACCTCAGCCATCATATCCTCAAACACGCA
>ODAJ012158061.1_pt1 | contig 17475 bp, 11 predicted proteins | sample 1539241 | NCBI WGS metagenome assembly ODAJ01 (sample SAMN02144231, study PRJEB22623) | gut metagenome | biome: sheep rumen | host: Ovis aries | place: New Zealand
GGTACCGGCATCACGCTGTCGTTCGTGCTGTGCTGAATCACAGCTCTGTTCTCCAGGTTCACCCACGGTGTAGTCAGATCCAGTCCGACCTCACCGGTGATGATTTGTACGTTCCCCTTGAATTGTCTCGGTTTCCAGTCTGTTGCAGAGACATAAATAGGGTTTGTCTGGTTCTCAAAACTGAAATCAATACTCGGTTTTACCCATTTCGTCGGATAGGCTAACGACGCCCCCCCTAAGAACCGGTAGGTAAAACCGAAGTTGTTATCCCATATAATGTGGTTGGACCGGAAGTGCTGCAGATACCGGCTCGGCTTCTCGCTCTTGGCATACGCCCGTGCGCCGATTATCATAAGATGCTTGCCGGCCTTGAATTTAGTCTCCAGTCTTCCGTTTACATCAAACTCACCTATCTTATATCCTAACACACATACTTTCCCTTCGACATTATAATGCACAATCGATCCGCTGTGTTTGTGGATTGCACCGCCTACGAACGTGTTGTTCGTCCATCGGTAGTCATAAATGCTGTCATACGGCACACTGTCGTTCATGAACCGCTGGCACTCATTCATGGCGAAGGCTGTGACACCGAATTTCAGTTTCGTATTATACTCCTCGCAGAACGTCACTGCCAGCGTGTTGCGAATCGTCAGCACATCCGTTGTATCGTTGGTCTTCGAGTTGTCATAATACGTAGTATCGTAAAAACCTTGGTTGGCGGTTTTCTCGATATAGCGCCTGTTAGAGTTGTTCGTCTCGAAGATATGACTGAACGTCAGCAGCGGAATATATTCCACTTTGATGGTGTCTCGTTTGACTCTTCGTCCATCCTCTATCACCTCTATCGAGTCGTGATACTCACGCTCTTTGCTGATGGCGTACTGATTATGCAGATAGCCGCTTAAATACCTGTATCCCGTCATCGCATTCAGGTTAACAGGAATATCCTCTGAAGCCAGCGAACTCTTCAGGTCCTCCACATCTTTCAAGCCTCCGTTGTCATACGAACTGAGTCGGCTCCAACTAAAAGCAGCGTGCATGGAGTAATGACCTCCGGTATAACTGCCCCATACCGACCCGCGGAATAACTTTCCCGCTGTATTGGCATAATGCCCTATCGAGTTCAGGTAATCCATTTCTACTCCCAAGTTCAATCGCCTGTTGATATTCCCCGTAAATAGAAAATCAATATCGTTCTCCTCGTGTCCCGAAACAAACCCCTTCTTGTATGCCACGGTTGAGAAAGGTGTGGTGGTATTGAAATACCGCTGTTGTTGCGGAGTCACTACATAAGGAGTCAGACTCCAGGCAAACGGATCTTCGATGGTCTTCAACCGGTGATTAATCACCCGCGACTCAATTGGCGATACCAGTACGTTGCCGTTCGTAGCACTGCTGATTGAGTACAACTGTTGCACGTCCACATCGTGGTAGTTCAGCATCGCGGTGTCTGCAAAAGCAATCGTATCGGCTACGGCACTATAGGACGGCATAGTCCATGTTTTTACCACCGTCTTCGTACGGGGCTGTTTAGCAGCGGCCGCAAGGGTCGCTGCCAACAGCACTAATACGATATAAAGCCTTTCAACTCTCAACTATCAACTGTCAACTTTTCTTCTTCAGTTTGGCCTGCAGTTCCTGGATCTCCTCTTCCTGGTTGCGGATGGTCTTCAGCAACTCATTCAACTCCTCGTTCTCGATCGTCGTCGGGTACTGCTCCTCTACAGTCTGCAGGAAATCAGACAGCACGTTCATGTAGTTGATGAACGCATCATAAGCGGACTCGAACTGGGTCTCACCCTGATCGATATGATTCATGTAGTGCAGATAGTTCACATCTTGCAGACGCAGCCAGTTGGTCTTCAGGTTCTTGTCCTGACACAAATGAACACGCTCCGTTACGGCATACAGCTTGTTCAGTGCTTCTTGCTGCAGGTCATTACCCGTATAGACGCTCAGGTCTTTAGCCTCACCGCTCCAAGTCAACGGATACGGACTCGACAGCACATCCTCAGCCGCCAGTTTCTTGGCTGCCTCGCCCGGTGTCATGAATCCCATCTCACGCTCCAGAGCGTAGTACGGCAATGCTTTCAGGAAATCAAAGATACCGCTTCCGGCGTTCTGACGGATACCGAAGGTCTCCGCTCCGACCCATATATTGATGATATCCTCACCTTCCGGAAGTGCCTGCAGCTGGTTCGCGTATTTCTCTGCGTCAATCGGGAAATTACCCCATCCCGGATCCGAGAAATGGAAACTCAGTTCGTCGCTCAGACCCGTGTTACGAAGCAGCACTTTCATCTTCGGCGCACCTGCCGACTGATATACCTTGTTCGGAGTCTTCCAACTCAAAACGTGCTTGGCACCTTCCGTCAGAATCACCTTGTAACCCATCTTATTCAGATTATAAGCCGTCTCGTCGGTGTACAGCAGCTCGGTGTTCCATACGCTCTGTGCCTTCACACCCAGAATCGATTCTAACAGTTCACCTTGTATCTTCAGCTGTCTCTTGAACTCCTCCTCGTTGTACTCGGAAGCCAACGAATAACTGTACGGTGTAGCCAGGAACTCAACCGCCTTGGTAGCTGCCAACTCTTTCAGCACATCAATCATCTCCGGACTGAATTGTTCGAACATCTCGATCATCGTTCCGCTGACGCTCAAACCGCAGTGAAACTTACCTTTACTCAGGTTGATCATCTCTTTGATGGTCTGGCACAACGGCATATAAGAGGTCTGTACCAACCAGTTTACGTGTTCCTCCGTAGCCATATCATCGTAGTAGTAATGATCATGACCGATTTCAAAGAAACGATAGCGCTTCAGACGGTACGGTGCGTGCATCTGGAAGCAAAAACATATATTTTTCATATCTTTAAACTTTAAACTTTCAACATTAAACTTTACAACGTATGATTGATCACACCATCGTAGATGCGGCGCACTTTAAGTCCGGCGTCGGACCACTTGATGTTATTGACCTCAGCCATTCCTAATTCATGCAGGCTCTTGTACATCGCCGGATATTTGACAATCGCATAGATAGCGTCCGCCATGGCATCGATGTCCCAATAGTCAGTCTTGATAGCGTGCTGCAGAATCTCTGCGCATCCTGACTGGTGACTGATGATAGACGGACAGCCTACCTGCATAGCCTCCAACGGAGAGATACCGAACGGCTCGCTCACACTCGGCATGATATAGACGTCGCTCATCGCCAGCATCTCCTGCACCTGCTTGCCACGCATGAAGCCCGGGAAGTGGAACTTGTCCGCGATGCCGCGTTTGGCTACCAGATCAATCATTTCTGTCATCTTGTCACCGCTTCCTGCCATCACGAACCGTACGCCGTCGGTCTTGCTCAGCACGCGGGCTGCCGCCTCTACGAAGTACTCCGGTCCTTTCTGCATCGTGATACGCCCGAGGAAAGTAACGAGTTTGTCCTTCCTTTCCGGTTTGGTGAACTCCTCCGGATGAGCCAGCGGCTCAACGGCATTGTGCACCGTGCTCACCTTGCGCGGGTCGATGCCGTATTTCTCAATCACGGTACGGCGGGTCAGGTTACTAACGCATATGATATGATCCGCCTCGTCCATACCTCTCTTCTCGATGGCATAAACGGTCGGGTTCACATTTCCGCGACTACGGTCAAAATCGGTAGCGTGTACGTGGATCACCAGCGGTTTGCCGCTGATCTGTTTGGCAAACACACCTGCCGGATAAGTCAACCAGTCATGGCTATGGATGATATCGAAATCCAGACTATGCGCCAGCACCGAAGCTACCGCCTCGTAGTTACCGATCTCTTCGATCAGGTTGTCCGGGTAACGACCCGAGAAACCGACGCAGCCTAAGTCATCCGTACCGATGCGGCGGTAGTCATACTTGATACCGTCGCGCAGGTGGTAGAACTCTTCCGGAGTCCACCGTCCCGCCATGCGTTCCCGTACATAATCGTAGTCCGCATCCTTCCAGACAACAGGTACACTATTCGCACCGATAATCTTCAGGAATGATTGATCTTCGTCGCCCCACGGTTTGGGGATGACGAACGTGATCTCCATGTCAGGTTGTTGCGCCATGCCACGGGTCAGACCGTAACTGGCGGTTCCGAGGCCTCCTAATATATGAGGAGGAAACTCCCATCCAAACATTAACGCTTTCATTTGCTTGCCTCCTTTCCATTTACATTAGCCTCTAACCTTTCGCCCTTCGCCTTTTCTTCCGCCTCGCGGTAATTCTTCAATGTATCCATCACGCTGATCACGGCAGCCACACTCGGTGCATAACTCATGCCTCCGTGGCCTTTATACGGCGGGTTGCCATCGTACATCTCGTTCAGCGTACCGATCGTCAGTTGGTCCATCTCAGCCTCGAAGCCGACCAGAAGGCGCTCCATGAAACTGATACCGCTGTACTTGTACACGTTCATGTAAGCGCGTGCATAAGCGGCAATGGTAAACGGCCAAACCGGTCCGTTATGGAAGTTACGGTCGCGTTCCTGCTGTCCACCGCGGTAAACAGGACGGAAGTCGCCGCTCTTGGGGCTCAGTGTACGCAGACCTTTCGGCGTCAGCAACTCTTTCGTACAGATATCCACTACCGCTTTTTGCTGTTTCTTGTCCAGAGGGCTGTACGGCAGACCGGCTGCCCATATCTGATTCGGACGCACCTCCCGGTTCTCATAACCGTCCAGCACGTAGTCGTTCAGATAAACTCCGTTCCAGAAAGTCTTAATGAACGCGTCCTTCGTGATCTCCGCCTGATACTCCATCAGGTCGGCGCTCGTCTCTTTGCCCATCTCGCGCAGCAACTCGGCGGTGAAACGCATTGCATTGTACCACAGTGCATTGATCTCTACCACGTATCCCGTTCGCGGGGTGATCGGCCAGCCGTTCTCCGTGGCGTTCATCCACGTAGCAGGTCGCTGTGTGCCATCCACCCAGAGCAGACCGTTCTGGTGCAGTTTGGCACGCGGATGATTCTGCTTACGGTACCAGGTCACAATATCCAGACACAGCTGTCCGTATTCGTCTGCCGCCTCGCGAACCGTGTATTTATGAGCATATTTCTGTATCGCGCGTACGAACCAGAGCAGCGCGTCCGGCTCATCCATGCCCGTCATCTTGATCTCGCTTCCGCGACCGTTCATGAACTTCAGAATCTCCTCTATCGCTGTCTTGTTGATGATGGCATCCCAGTATTCGGGGCGGTCTATATCCAGCGTACAACTCGGAGTAGCGAAGAACGTGTTACGCGCATCGGCATGGAACCATGGGAAACCGGCTAACAGATAGCACTTGTCGCCCTCTCGCTTGTAGAACTGGCTTGCGCTGTTCTTCAGCGTTGAGAACATGTCCTCACGACGGTTGCGGCGCTCCAGTTCTTTCTTCCACGTTGCTTTCAGCGAGCCGGTCTTGCACTCCGTCACGCCGGCCGCGAAAATGATGCTCTCGCCTTTCTTCATCGGCAACTCGAAGTAACCCGGCACCAGCAGATCCTCCTTGAAGGCATAACCGCGTTCCTTCTCTTTCCGGTACTCGATATCTTTGTACCACTGCGGGTCATGATGGTATTCTACAGCCTTGCTGAACTGCATGTACAGATTCGGGAACCCGGGGTACATCCTGTTAAAACGGCCGTTCTCGCACTCGTCCATGTTCGGATTAGCCAGCGGGTTCTCGTGCGTCAACTCGTTCACGCTGCGGAACGCCAGGAACGGACGGAAACGCAGGATTGTCGGGCTTCCGCTCTCCAGCAACGTGTACCGGATCAGCACACGCGGCTCGAAACTAACCAACAGACGTTCCTTCTCCAGCACCATCGCACCTACGCGGTAAATGGTCTTGGAGATTAACTCGCAGTCAAACTCGCGAATGTACTTGTGCCCGTTCGGGCTGAAATGATTGTCCCCGTACTCGTGCAGACCTAAGTTGAACTCCGCGCCGTGTTGGATAACCGTCTCGTCCAGAGAACTCAGCAGCACGAAATTATCGTCGCTTATCTCCGGGATCGGCATTACCAACTGGCCATGGTACTTACGCGTGTTGCAGTCAACGAGTGTCGTTGAGTTGTACACACCTGCACGGTTCGTCCGAATCATCTCTTTCTGAAGCGACCGCTCCAGATTAACAAGCACTTTCTTGTCAAAATTAAGATAACCCATGATTTGTGATTTAATATTAAGTAATAAAATTTGTTATAATTCGCTTACGAATTGCTTTATTCTTTGCTCCTCAGCCTTTTTGCACACCAACAATGCGCCACCCTGCTCAGCAATGATCATGTCATCCACACCTTGTACGATCACCTTCTTGCCGGGCTCCAATACCACAATATTACCCGTAGCATCGTAGAAATGCACATCACTATGCAGGCTTACGTTCTTTTGCGGGTCTTTCTCGCTTAACTCATACAAGCTTCCCCACGTACCGAGATCCGACCACCCGAACGAGGACGGCATTACATACACGTTGTCCGCCTTCTCCATGATTCCGTAGTCGATACTGATACTCGGGCATTTCGGGAACATCTGCTCGATGAAATCCTCTTCTTTCTCCGTCCCCATCAGCAACTCGCCTTCGCGGAAACGATCCGCCACTTCCGGCAGCAGGTATCGGAACGCCTCGCTGATTGTCTGCAGATTCCAGATAAAGATACCGCTGTTCCAAAGGAAATCGCCACTCTCGAGAAAGACCTTAGCCATCTCCAGATTCGGCTTCTCCGTAAACGTCTTCACCGGATAAATACCCTTTGCCTCTCCACTTTCATCTAGACGACTTCTTTCAACTTTCAACTTTAAACTTTCAACTTCATTCAATTTGTCCGCGACAAATTGAATATACCCGTATCCTGTCTCGGGCCGCGTAGGCTGCATACCGAGTGTACAAATAGCCTTGTTCTTGCTCACGAACTCAAACGCCTTCACGATGGTCTCACGGAACTTCTCTTCCTCCAAAATCAGGTGATCACTCGCCGCCACTACAATATTCGCCTGCATCTCCGGTTTCTCCCAGTCGATTTCCTGATACTTGGGAAGGGTTTTGTTACCTTTCATACTTCCTTCCTTCGTATATCCTTCGTACTTTGTACATTCGTCCTTCGTCAATCCGTACGCCTTCTGCAGACACAATGCGCGGATATGAGCCGTGGCATACGCGATACACGGCGCCGTGTTACGACGCGCCGGCTCGCACAATATCTGACCTTCCTTCAAATCCGGAATCTGCTCCATGATCATCTGTTTATACATGATATTCGTCACGATAAACATATTCTCAATCGGTACAATCGGACGGAACCGGTCCACCGTCATCTGCAGCAAGCTCCTGCCCGTACCGAAGAAATCCAAGAACTGCTTCGGTTTCTCTTCGCGGCTATAAGGCCAGAAACGGCTTCCTACGCCGCCCGCCATGATCACGCAATAGTTGTTTTCTTTCTTTGCCATAATAATGATGTGTGTTTTTCTCTGGTTTATCGGTCTTGTACCGATGGTTTGTCGGTCCTTTCCAGATTATCCATCGGATGCTCATCGGATGCTCATCAGGTGCTCATCGGATGCTCATCGGGTGCTCCATATGACCACAAAGGAACAACAACGGTAAAAAATCCGGAGCTTTTAGGGATGCACAATTCCTAAAAGCGCACAAAGTTACAACTTTTTTTTTATATATGCAAGCGCGCGCGTTCTTTTTTATAAAAAAAGTGCATTTTCCGTCAAAAAATGCTTTCCTTTCATCTTTCATCTTTCATCTTTCATCTTTTTTCCGTACCTTTGCACCGTAATTTGGAGTAAAATGTACTTTTGGCAACGTAACATCCTACAGCGAAGCGGTCTTACAGCGTTAGCGGTCAGTGCTTTAGCACTCCTTTTGTGCGTCTCTTGCTCAAAAGGAAACACCCCGAAACCCTACGGCTACTACCGGATCTCTGTTCCTGACACTGCCTATATACCTTTCTCCCTCTCCTGGGAAGAGGGGCGGGGCGAGGCTTATCCTTACACCTTCGCCCTCTCCAAGAACGCAGTCGTACAGCCACGCAACGACGAGCCTTACTGGATCAACATATACTACCCTGCTCTGGATGCGACTATCCATTGTTCCTATAAGACGGTGGATCATAACCTCCGTGAGTTGACCGACGACGCGCTGGATTTTGTCTATCGCAACGCTTCGTTTGCCAATGCTATACCCGAACGCGAATACTCTCACCCCGAGGTGAATGTATATGGCGTTCTCTTTGACTTGGAGGGCAATACGGCATCCTCGTGCCAGTTCTTCATAACCGATTCCGTACATCATTTCTTCCGCGCCTCGGTTTATTGCAACTGCCCTCCGAACGCAGACTCCCTCGCGCCGGTCTATCAATACCTTCGCACCGATGTCATCAAAATGGTAGAGACTTTTGAATGGGTCAAATGACCAAATAACCAAATAAATGACCCAATGGTAAATGACCAAATGGTAAATAATAAGGCCCTCGCCCTTCTCCTCGATCCCGAGAAAGCCGATCTCGCCGCACTCCCCATTTCCCCGGAGTGCTGTCCCGACTATATCTTCGTCGGCGGCTCCACCGGCGGCGATCCCACCGCCTTCATCCGTGCCCTCAAAAAATATCTAACAGAGAGCGCAAGCGAGCGGTCTTACAGCGCAGCGGTCTTGCAGCATAGCGGTCTTACAGCCGAAGGCGGTCTTGGGCGGCCACCCGTCATCCTTTTCCCCGGAAATTCGTCACAATTCACCCCGGAGGCAGACGGCATTCTATACCTCTCTTTGCTCTCAGGAAGAAACCCCGAATACCTTGTATCCCAGCAAGTTAAGTCCGCTCGGGCTATTCACGATTCCCGCATGGATTTCGTCCCAACGGGTTACATCCTCATCGACGGCGGAGTAGAGACTTCTACCATGCGCGTCACAGGTACCGAGCCTATTCCGCAAACGGACCTTGACACGATCATCGACACGGCTATCGCGGCCGAACTGATGGGGAAAAGAGCCATTTATTTAGAGGCTGGCTCGGGAGCCATTCATCCTGTCGCGCCGGAGATCATCAAAGCCGTGCGTGCACACACTTCCGTCACCCTTATTGTAGGTGGCGGCATCCGTACCCCCGAAGCCATGAACGCCGCCTACGAAGCCGGCGCTGACATAGTTGTCATCGGCAATCACTTCGAATCCCACCCCGAGGAACTGAAAAAATTTCTTACAGCGCAGCGGTCTTACAGTGCAGCGGTCTTACAGCAAAGCGATCCTACAGCGCAGCGGTCTGCGGATGAGCGCTTCATGCGTCTCGCTCTCGCCGAGGCGCAGAAGGCACTCGCCGCCAACGAGATTCCGATAGGTTGTGTCATCGTCTCACAGGGACGGATCATCGGCCGCGGGCACAACCTCACAGAGACTCTCGCTGACGTTACTGCGCACGCGGAGATACAGGCCATCACAGCCGCAGCAGAGACCCTCGGAGGCAAATACTTGCCGGACGCCACGCTCTATGTCACGGTCGAACCATGCACCATGTGCGCAGGAGCTATCGGATGGGCGCAGATAAGCCGTATTGTCTATGGTGCGCCCGATCCCAAACGCGGCTACACCCTATACGCCCCGCACACTTTCCATCCCAAGGCTACCGTTACCTCCGGCGTCCTTGAGAACGAGTGCAGGGCTCTGATGCAAGATTTTTTTAAAGCCAAGCGATAATATGAAACTGGACATCACATCCCTCAAAACAAAAATTCCTCAGACCGAGAATACCAAAACGATTTTCCGGCTGAGTCTGTTTGTGATTTTGGCGGCTATCATCGTACTCATTTTCCCACGGTACAGTAATGCTTTCCGCTACCATTTCGAGTTAGAGAAACCCTGGGGGTACAACACCCTCACAGCCGATTTTGATTTTCCCATCTATAAGACCGACGAGCAACTCCAGAAGGAGCAAGCACAACTCCTCTCCACGTTCGCGCCCAGTTACAAATATATCCGCGGCGCGCAGAGACAGGTACTGGTGATGTCGTTGCAGGACAAGGAGTGGCTGGACGCCGAGCATTTCAGCCGCGTCTCAGTCGTCAGCGGCCGTACCTCCAAGACATACCCGCTATCCGATATCTATACGCCTAAATCCGCCTACGAACATTTCGGTTATGACTGCGCACCGAACCTTGAGCTCGATACCGCCCTCACCACCACTATGCGGACCAAACTCATAGCCACCCTCTCACCCACCCAGGGACTGGTGCAGAAAGGCGAGAAGATTATCGACCGGGGAGACATCGTCACCGCCAGCAAATACCAGATACTGCTCTCTCTCCGCAAGGCGTACGACGATGAGTCGCTGGGCACCAAACAACGTACGATCTCCATTATGGGGGAGACGATCTTGGTGCTTCTGTTCCTCTGTCTTTTCGTCATTTACCTCTATGTCTTCCGCCGCCAGTACCTGCGCTCGACAGCAACCGTTTCGTTCTTCTGTCTCCAGATGTTCATCGTCATTGCGTTAGCCTGTCTGGCGTTGCGGTTCAACCTCTCCGTCTATCTGATTCCTTTCGCGTGGGTACCTATATTAACGCGCGTGTTCTTTGACTCCCGCACCGCCCTTTTTCTGCATTTCACGACTATCCTGATTACCTCCATTGTGGTGCCGGCGCCGGTTGAGTTCTTCTTCATACAGATCGTCGTGGGTATGGTGGCTATCTCGTCTCTGAACGACATGACACGCCGCGCGCAGCTTGTCCAGACCGCCGGCTGGATCCTTCTGGCTCAGACCGTTTCCTACACCGCGATCACTTTTGCCCAAGCGGGCGCATGGTCGGCGCTGGACCCCTGGATGTACCTCTATTTCGTAATCTGCGCCCTGCTGACCATCGGTTGCTACGGACTGATCTACACATTTGAGAAGATGTTCCGTTTCATTTCCTCCATCACCCTGGTGGAGCTCACGGACCTCAACTCGGACTTGCTACACACCCTCGCGGAGCGTGCACCGGGTACGTTCCAGCACTCGATGCAAGTCTCAAATCTCGCTGCAGAAGCGGCAAAAGCCATCGGAGCCAATGCCCTCCTCGTCCGCACCGGCGCGCTCTATCATGACATCGGCAAGATCACCGACCCGCTTTATTTCACGGAGAACCAGAATGACACCGAGAACCCGCTTCTGCTGATGGATCCGCGCGATGCCGCGCAAGTGGTCATCTCCCACGTGGCGGAGGGTGAGAAGATTGCGCGCAGAAACCACCTGCCCGAGGTCATCATCAATTTCATCACGACCCACCATGGTACCTCGCTTGTGCGATATTTCTATAACACCTACTGCAACGCACACCCGGACGAACAAGTGGATCAATCGCTCTTCCGATACCCGGGGTCCAAACCCACCACCAAAGAAGGTGCCATTCTCATGATGGCGGACGCCATCGAGGCGCGTTCGCGCAGTCTGAGTGACTACTCCGAAGCCTCCATAACCCAGGCGGTCAATCAGATGATTGACGCCCAGATTGCGGATGGTCAGTTCGCCGAGACGCCTCTCTCCTTCAAGGACGTTGAGGACATACGGCTTGTCTTTGTCTCCCGCCTCACCGCCATGAACCATCACCGTATCTCTTATCCTACCCTCAACAAATAATGCAAGCAAATCTTACAGGCAAAGCCGGTCCTACAGCGCAGCGGTCTTACAGCGACAGCGGTCTTACAGCAAAGCGGTCAGAGCGCCACGCACTCTATCTCGCTCCCATGGAGGATGTGACGGACCCTGCCTTCAGGGCGCTCTGCAAGCGGTACGGAGCGGATCGCGTATATACGGAGTTCGTCAATGCCGACGCATTGGTGCGCGACATCGCTTCCACTACACGCAAACTGACCATCTCCGATGCCGAGCGGCCGGTGGCTATTCAGATCTACGGACGGGAACCAGACGCCATGGCAGATGCCGCACGCATCGTGGAGGAAGCACACCCCGATTTCATTGATATCAATTTCGGCTGCCCGGTAAAAAAGGTAGCGGGTAAAGGAGCCGGTGCAGGACTCCTGCGCGATGTACCGAAGATGCTGGAGATCACCCGTGCGGTGGTCCAAGCCGTCCGTACGCCCGTCACCGCCAAGACACGCCTCGGATGGGACGAACCCTCGTTATACCTGAGCGACGGCACACCGTTTATAGTGGATCTCGCCGAGCGGCTACAGGACTGCGGTATTCAGGAACTGGCTATCCACGGACGGACGCGGAGCCAGATGTACCGCGGAGAAGCGGACTGGACGCTTATCGGCGAAGTGAAGAACAACCCGCGGATGCACATACCCGTAATAGGGAACGGGGACGTGTGTACACCCGCTCGCGCGAAAGAATGTTTCGACCGCTACGGGGTGGACGCAATCATGGTCGGACGCGCCACTTTCGGCGCTCCGTGGCTTTTCGCAGAAATGAAAGAATATCTGGCTGGTAATTCGGTCTTACAGTCCAAAGGACGGTCTTACAGTGAAGCGGTCTTACAGCGTAGCGGTCTTTCAGCGGCTCCGCCGCGGTCAATGGAAGAAAAGGTAAATGTTCTCAAGGAACATGTGCTTTCTTCCATTCAGTGGTGCGGCAACGACGAGCGGAAGGGTATCATTCATTCACGCCGCCATTTTGCGGCTTCGCCTGTCTTCAAAGGACTCGCGGACTTCAAACAAACACGTATAGCCCTCCTTCGCGCCGAAACCGTCGAAGAGGTATTCACCATCATGGATAATATCGTCGCCCAATGGGGCGACAACTAGATAAACTAGTTATACTGGTTAAACTAGATCTACTAGATAACAACTTATGAAAAAATTCTTTGACTCAAATGCCCTCTGGCTCTCGATGGTTATCGGTGCCGTAGGCTATAAGATCTTTCTGCCGCTGAAACCTACCCTTCCGTGGCTGATTTTCTTTATGCTTTTCTTCACTTTCTGCAAGGTCAATCCGCTGGATCTGCGGCTTCATAAATGGCATTGGGCGGTGTTGGCGGCGCAGCTGTTCTTCTCTTTCGCCGCTTATGCCGGTACGCTGTACCTGACGGGCAATACAGTCCTGGCGCAGGGACTGCTCATGTGTTTTATCATGCCTACGGCTACGGCGGCACCTATTATAGCCGGCAAGTTGGGCGGTTCGATCCAGAACCTCACCACGTTTACGTTGCTCTCCAATTTCGCTACGGCGGTCATCGTACCCGCCACTTTTCCGCTTATCAATCCGGTTGCCGGAATGACTTTCTGGCCTGCTTTCCTGCTGATCCTCAGCCGCGTGGCGCCGCTCCTCTTGGGACCGTTCTTCTCCGCATGGCTGGTGCGCCTCGCGTTCAAATGGCGGACGAAAAAGGAGTTCGTACTGCCTACAAAGATTGCGGTCGTCCCCTTCTACCTCTGGGTGGCTTCTATTGTCGTCCTCTCCGCCGTAGTAACGAATACAACCATCCACAATTTCCAGGCTCAAATCTCAAATATAGGCATCCTCTTTGTCGCCTCTTTCTTTGCATGTCTGGTGCAGTTCGGACTCGGAAAACTGATCGGTTACTCCCTGCCGGCGGCAAGCAAAGGGACGGACTATCAGGACGTTCTTATCAACCCTGCGGCTGCCCCTAAAACGATGGCGGGAGTCTCGTCTATCACTGCCGGACAGGCGTTCGGTCAGAAGAACACCTCGCTGGGTGTCTGGATGGCGAACACCTTCCTGGATCCGATGTCGTCTCTCGGCGCCGCTGCATACATCATTTGGCAAAATATCTTCAACTCCACCCAGCTTTTCATCGCCGCCCATAAAAAATAATATATTTTTATTTGCATATTTCGAATAAATGTAGTATCTTTGCACTCGATTTCAGAGAATAGTCTATTTTGACACACAAAATACAACATTTAAAACTTTTAATTACAAGTAAAAATGAAAAAAATTTTCTCTTTTTTCGCTGCTGTGCTTTTCGCAGGCAGCATGATGGCAACTGAAGAAAGTGTAGACTTCTCCGCTCAAGACTACTCAAACCAGCAAGCAATCACATCCTACGAAGGAACTACATTCAGCGTTGCTTTTAGCAAAGGCACCAACAGTAATGTGCCTAAGTATTTCGATGCCGGTACTGCTATCCGCTGCTACGGAGGTAATACCTTTACCGTTACCAGCAACGGCACGGACGATCTGCTGAGCATCAAAGTGACAATTGCAGCCGGTGGAAACGCTAACGAGATCACAACAGATCTTGGCACATTCTCTATGACAGATTCCACATGGACGGGTGCTGCAAAATCTGTTACATTCACTATCGGCGGCACTTCCGGTCATCGCCGTATTAGCGGACTTACCGTAGAAACAGGCATTTCTTTGGAGCCTGCTATTTCTGCAAAGAACATTGATTTCGGAGATATTTTCATTTCGAAAGAAAAAGATGCATTTGTACTTGACACTACCTTAGAGGTTTTGGGTGCGAATTTGACAAATGCTATTTCTGCTACCGGTAGTGAGCATGTAACTCTTTCCGGTGAACTGACCACTGAAGGTGGTACTCTGAATCTTCATATTGTTGCCGCTCCGGGCGAGTTCTCCGAGGTAATCACCCTCAGTTCCGGCGAAATTTCGAAACAAGTAACCATATCCGGTAGTGTTACTGCGATTGACGTTCTGCCGGGCATTCCTGCTACAATGGAAGCAGGCGAGAATGCTCTGGAGGCTACCGTTAATGGCATCGCCGGCGTAAAAGGTGGTACCGGTAAAACAGGTGGTTCTTTGACCATTACCGTTCCTGCAAATACCATCAAACTGCACTTCTTCGCTGCAGCATGGAATGCTGAAGGTGGCGATTTGGCAATTGAAGCTCCTGAAGGTGTTACCCTTTCAAAAACCTCTGTAACTATCCTTGCTGACGCTGGTATTTCCGGCAGTGGTACGAACTATAAACTCCAGACTTTGGAGCCGGCTGAAGACTGCCGTTTTGACATTGATCTTAGCGGTGTTACAGCCGAAACCGAAATTACTATCTCGCGCAATGGAGGTAACAAGCGTTTTGCTGTTTGGGGCGCAACCTACGAACTGAGTGGCGAAGCTACCGCAATCTCCAACACCGCAGTGGAGGCAAAGGCTGTAAAATCGCTGGAGAACGGTATGTTAGTTATTGAGAAAGCTGGCAAGAAGTACAACGTAATGGGACAAATCATCAAATAAACCCATATTTATAACTTCAGCTCGAAAAAGAGGGTGTGCCAGAACTATTTGGTACACCCTCTCTTCGTTTATTAAATACGTCTTTCCCTTTTGTCGCATACTTGCGGCAACCAATACACCCACCTACTCTCCCTCGGTCTTTCGCACAACAAAAACCGGTGTTTCACCGATGGTCGAGTGGGTGATTTCCAAATTTTCAGCTTCAAAAAAGTGTTTTTTTGCAGAAAAACGCGCGCACGCTTGTGTATGTCGTTTTTTTTTCGTACCTTTGTGCGCTCGTTATGATTTATATCATAACAGACACCCGAACAACACCAAAAATAACAAAACCATATTCAAAGTAACATGAAAAAGATTTTAGCTATTTTGATGGCAGCGGTAATGGGAATGCCGGTTGCGACGAGTGCCATCAAGGTGCACACCATCGGCGACAGTACGATGGCGGAATATGACGAAAACACCACCGACAAGCGCGGCTGGGGAATGTACTTGGGTTCATTCTTCGATCCCGCTTTCGTGACTGTCAATAACCGAGGCAAGTCTGGTGCCGACACCCGCGGTTTCTACACCGGCGCGGCTTACTGGCCGAGTGTGAAGAGCCAGATGAGCGCAGGCGATTACCTCATTATTCAGTTTGCGCACAACGATGAGGGTACCGTTACCAACGGAATGGATAACTTGGAGTACGCTGAATATTGTAAGAAGAACAACCTTCCCGCTCCGACGGACGCCCGCGGAACGAACCCGCAGACGACCTATCGCGAGTACCTGCGCTTGTTCATTGACGAAGCGCGGACATTGGGCGTGAACCCGATTTTAGTGGGTCCGATCTGCCGTAAATATTTCAACGGCAACACCATCCGACGCAACGGCCAGCACGACTTGGGTGACAAATTCAGCAAAATAGAGGACGGCGTACTGTACGAGAACCAGAGCCTTCCAGTCAATGACTCGTCCATGAGTTACGTACATGCCATGCGAGAGGTGGCGAAAGAGAAGAACGTGCCGTTCCTCAACCTGACAGAGGCAACCAAAGAGATGTACCTGGAGTACGGCGAGGCACAATGCACGCAACTCCTTTTCTGCAACGGAGATAACACGCACACGAATGCGATGGGCGGCAACCTGATTGCACGCCAGGCTGCGCAGATGATGAAAGACGCCGGTATTTTGGCAGATTATATCACTATCCCTACTTCCATCAGTGCCAACCCGACGTCCATCGCCATCGGCGAGACATACAGCGGTATTGCGCAGAACAAAGAGTTCCTACTGACCGGTTTCGGTCTCGAGCCCGCAAGCGGCACCGTATCGCTTCATACGACAGGCGCGCTGACGATCTCGACCGACAAAGAGAACTATGCCAAGACGGCTACCGTAAGCTACGCCGGTAGTACTTTGTTCCAGAAGATATTTGTGCGTGTGAGCTACACGAACGAGGGCGCGCAGAGCGATTCGATCGTCATTACTTCCGACGACAAGAGTCTGGCAGTGCCTGTAACAGCGAACGTAATCTCTCTGGCAGGCGGCAGTGCCGTCAGTGCAACCTGGGCACTGAATGAAAAACCGGCACCGGAAGCCGTAGTAGAAGGTCCGATTAGTGCCGCGTTGACAATGCAACACATGGTACTTGCCGACACAAAGAACGATGTGAAGGATGCAGAAAACAATGTAGTTACTATTGCGCGTTGGCACAATGCTGATGACAATGGTGCTAAAGCAAACTGGCCTTCCACTGAGATCGATGAGAACCCGACACGTTACCTCGATTTTGCAATAACGGCTCCGGCGAGCATGGAGGTTCGTCTAACAGGTATCTCATTTGAGATAGGCGCCTACTCGACGGGCAATATGAAATGCCACATTAACACCGGTTTTGGAGATGAGTTCACCGGCGTTAAGACGATTTATGAAGCAGCCACAAGTGCTCTGACGAATATTGCTCCTAAAACGGACTCTCAAACCAAAGCATTCGTTGATTACGGCAATCCTCTCCAGTCAGTAGCGCTGACACCGATGCTGACTATCCCTGCCGGCGAGACGCTGCATGTACGCGTACTGCCGTGGCATGAGCACACCAGCGGAAACGGCAAGTATATATGTCTCTACAACATGAAAATCGAGGGGCAGGCATTCGAGCCGACGCAGGGAATTGAGAACATTCAGCCGTCAGAAGTCCGCACGCAGAAAGTGATCCGGGACGGACAAGTGCTGATCATCCGGAACGGCGTGGTTTATAACGCGCAAGGCGCGATTGTTAAATAAGATGTTACGATTTTTTCAACATATAGGTGAGTATTTTCTGCTGATGGG
>ODAJ012178123.1_pt1 | contig 17471 bp, 15 predicted proteins | sample 1539241 | NCBI WGS metagenome assembly ODAJ01 (sample SAMN02144231, study PRJEB22623) | gut metagenome | biome: sheep rumen | host: Ovis aries | place: New Zealand
TAGTTGTGTTATAATTTCTCTGCTTGCACTCAGTGCATGACAATGTAATCCTTGTACGCATGCCGAACCTCCAAATAAATGCGTTTATGCGTTGATTTCTTTATTTCGCGCCAGCCGCCGCACGGGAACCGGACCGCTGCAGCGCCGCTCCCCCGGCTTTTCGCGCAAAAAAAAAAGACCTTTTGCAACCTTTGATATAACATAGCACAAAGAATTCTATCCGTCAACAGAGGATTTTCAAATACTCCCGGCAGTTTTTCCGCCGCAGATTTTCCGCAGATTTTCCGATGCAGATTTTCCGATACTCCCGGCAGTTACGGCAAGGCCTGCGGCCGACGGTTTCACACAGTCCGTTCACAGAGGATATATATTATATGAAAAAAGAAAAACGCAGCCCCGGATCTATAATCCGCAACGTTCTCCTGATCCTGCTCCCGCTTCTTATCGTGGCCGCCCTTCTGCACAACGCGGGACTCTTCAAAAAGAAAAAACAGGAAGAGCAGAACAGAGACCGGACTCCTCCCTCCATCTTCCTGACCAGGGACAACCGCTACTTCGTCGCGCCCGGCGAACAGTATGAGGAGGAGGGATACGCCGCCTACGATGAGACGGACGGGGATATCACCAAAAAAGTGGAAGTCTCCGTTAACGGCGATCTTGTACAGTATAAAGTGCAGGACAGCGCCGGCAACATCACCATCCGTTTCCGCAATATTCCTTATGAAAGAGGGGAATCTGCCGAAAGAGGCGAATCTGCCGACGCCCCTTAAAGGCCGCCGGTCGCTGCGGCTTCCGCCGCCCTCTCCGGCACCGGCTCACGACCGCACAACTCCTGCTGCCCTCCATGGCTTCTGAAGTCACGGGTATTGCGCGATGAAGAAAAAAATAGAGCAACAATAAAAAGAGCGCCCTCACCGGATGTGAGCAGCGCTCTTTTGTATCTGATTAACTCCGTGTATCCCGTCCGACTGTTTTCGTTTTAACCGTCCGAAAGTCTGCGTTTTATTCCGTCCAATCGTCTTTTCGTTTTATTCCGTCCGAAAGTCTGCGTTTTATTCCGTCCGTTAGTTATTCGTTCTGTTCCGTCCGAAAGTCTGCGTTTTATTCCGTCCGAAAGTATTCAGCGGCAATCCCCTCTCTCAGAGAATCTGCGCCGCGACCGTCTTTTCAAGTCAGGCATAACCGGAATCAGTCCGGAAGGACATCGAAGCCTCAGCTCATTAAAGGCTCACAAAGCCCGCTCTCCGGGCATCGGTCCCTCAGTTCTTTCCTGCCCCTCTTTTCACCAATCAGGACAGAGCGGCGGTGATGATAGCCATGGAGTAAACCTCCAGAGCGTTGCAGCCTCTGGACAGGTCGTTGATCTGAGCATTCAGGCCGAGAAGGATCGGGCCGTAAGCATCGAAGTTACCGAAACGCTGGGCGATCTTGTAGCCGATATTTCCTGCGTTGATGTCAGGGAAAATGAAGGTGTTGGCATGGCCTGCAGCAGTCCAGCCGGGAACCTTGGTCTCAGCGACACGAGGAGAAACAGCTGCGTCGAACTGGATCTCACCGCAGATCGGAACATCAGGATATTTCGCCTGAGCCTTTGCGGCAGCGTTGTGCATCTTGGTGACGTCGGGATCCTTTGCGGAGCCGTTGGTGGAGAAGGAAAGGAATGCGACCTTGGGGTCAACTCCGAAGACCTTCGCGCACTGGACGGTCTCGCCGCAGATCTCAACAAGCTCATCCTCAGAAGGATGGATGTTGATCGCGCAGTCAGCCATTGCCACGACTTCGTTCTCACCGGTTGCGGAAGGACGAACCAGAATGAAGCAGGAAGACACGATGCTGTTGCCGGGTTTCGTCTTGATGATCTGCAGAGCAGGACGGACTGTATCAGCAGTGGAATAGGTCGCGCCGCCGAGCAGGCAGTCAGCTTCACCCATCTTGACCAGCATGGTTCCGAAATAATTGCCCTGGGAAAGGATCGGAAGAGCCTTCTCGGGAGTCATGCCTTTGCTCTTTCTGATCTCGCAGAACTGGGCAACCATCTCATCCATTCTGTCATAGTTCTCAGGATTCAGGATCTGAGCGCCGCGGATATTGTAACCGGCCTCTTCTGCAGCAGCCTGAACTTCGTCTTCCTTACCGAGAAGGATAGGGGTCAGGAAACTGCTGGCCAGAAGGCGGGAAGCCGCCTCAAGGATACGGGGATCAGAACCCTCGGTAAAGACAATTGTCTTAGGATTATTTTTCAGCTGCTTGATCATTGCACCAAAACCGTACATATTAAACCTCCCTAAATAAAATAGTAAATCACTGAAAAGTAAAACTGGATGAACAGGAAATAAAATACACAAGGCGGAGCTTCCGGAAAAACATCCCCCTACCACCGGTTTTACCGTCTCATCACCTTATTCCTTATCGAATATTGTAACATGAATTTTTAAAAAAATCGCCACTACTTTCCCTATTTTCAAACACTTTCTGCACAGAATTGTATACAAAATTGTATACAAAGTCCCGGGAAAGGTCGTTTAATGTGACATAGACAGGGCATTCCGGAACAGGTTATGCCGGAACGCAAAAAGACCATGAGCAATGCTCATGGTCTCTGCATCGGAGTGACGGGATTCGAACCCACGACCCCTTCGTCCCTAACGAAGTGCGCTAGCCAGCTGCGCTACACCCCGATCTGAAAATATTCAGCTGTGTGTTCCGGTTTTTCGTAACACGCAAGTAGTATAATACTCTTCCTGCTCCAAAAATGCAAGTAGTATTTTTAAAAATTTTCAGGTTTTTTTGCCGGAGTTTTCTGCCGCTTTCCTGCCGGACTTTTTCCGGACTTTGCCGGCGTTTTCACCAGACTTTTTTTGCCGCTTTTCTGCCGGACTTTTGCCGGACTTTTTTTGCCCGGGTCTTTTTGTTTTCTGCCCGGCTTTTCAACAAGTCTTTGAGCAGCTTGTCTTCCGGCATTGATTCTTTTTTTATACTCTCACATTACGTCTTTCAGAGCGTCCGCCATCGGGATTGCCCGGATCTTGCGGATTTCCAGGGCCGCCACCGCCAGATAGGTTGCCGCTCCGATGAGGAACATTTTGACAAACAGCTCCGGCGGAATATCGTAAGTGATCCATCCCGTCATCCTGGCAGCCAGGTAATTGCGGAAAATCAGGCGCATGATCACGTCTTCCAGCGGGATCGTACAAGCCAGCATGATCAGGGTCACGAGGGATGTCGTCACGATATAGAGCCTGGCGATCTCGCCGTCCGAGTATCCCAGTATCTTGGTCATGGAGATGGGCTGGGCATTTTTTTCAATAATAATACGCGACAGCAGATATATCAAAATCATGAAGAGGACCACCGAAAAAATGTCGACCAGGATCATCATGCCTCCCATGGAGACGTCCAGCTGACGGCTGATCTTGATCAGGGCCTCGTAATCGACGACAGATGCGATCAGGTCACGGCTGATATCCGTAATCTCGGTATTGGAAAAGTATCCCGCCGTGTAGTCCTCAAAGAGTCCGAAGGTCTGTGCCAGGTCCTCCCTCCGCATAAACATGCAGAGCGCACCCTCGTAATCGTAGATCCCGTCCACCTTAAACTCGTAATATTTGTCCTCATAGGGTTCCCGCAGGCGCAGGGTATCGCCGGTCTTTTTCCTGCACTTGTCGGCATAGGCGGAGGAAATCCACACCTGACCGCGTCCGATCGGTGCCTTCACATACCGGCTGTTCTTTTTGACCCCGTAGACACTGATATTCTCGACGCGCAGGGCCTCTCCCTCCGGAATCTTCAGGGTATAGGCGGAAAAAGCCTCCGCGTCCTCATTGGATGTCATCGCGGACAGACGCAGGAAGGTGGAGGTCATTATTTTGTCCATCTCATAGTCCCGGTCCATGCGGTATGCAGGAATCTTGAGAAAATACTGATAGCTGCAGAGCATGTTGTCCTTCATGGACTCCTGGTAGCGGTCCAGCACGACCGGAAGCGCCATGCCGAACAAGAGGAGGAGATTGGCAAAGAGCAGGCCGACCAGCAGGATCATATAGTTTCCTATGTTCTGGAAAAAAATCCTCAGGCGGAACCGGACGGAAAACGGTATGTGTCCGCTCAGGCGCACGGCCCTGCTCCTGCCGCGCCTGTGCAGATCTCTGCGCAGGAAGTTCAGGGGCGAGAGAGAGAGTTTATGCCAGAGTGTAAAGAAGGACGTGACGGCCATGATGACGCAGGGCACGACTGTAGTCAGCCGAAAGGCTTCCGCGTTCCAGACAGTAACATAAGTGGGAAGGCTGTAGCTTCCATAATACATGTCGGCACAGACATTTTTGAAATAAGTATAACCCAGCATGTTGCCGACCAGGGCTGCCGTCAGGGTCACGATTATGGGGAGAGTCATATAATGGCGTACCAGTTCCCACCGGGTAAAGCCGGTGGCCCGCAAAGTGCCGATCACAGGAGCCTCCCGCGCGATCGTATCATTGATGGTGATCACAAAGACAAAAGCTATGATGACGATGACAATATACAAGAGGATCAGCATCATGGCCCGGTCTCCGCCCATGTCCTCTCCCGTGAACTGAATAGCCTGATTCAGATATCGCGGGATAAATTCCTCCACATACACTTCCTCAGCTATGTCCTCCATCAGGTCGTCGGACATGACTTTTTCCTCTTCGGTCGAAGAAGGCGGAGTATTGTATTTCCAGCTATAGCAGGTAACGTGTTCGTCAGAGGGAAACTTCCTGAAATCGTCTTTTCCGATGGCGGCAATCCCGAATTTCACCGCGTCGAACATAGTGTCATTGTTGTCCTGAAACAGAGCGCTGTAATCCGGAAAGGCCGCCAGCCCGCAGACCACGAAATCATATCCCCCAAACCGTATGCTGTCTCCGACCCGGATCCCGTTGTTGTCGGCGTACATGCGGTCCAGGATCATCTCTCCTGTTTTCTCCGGAAATTTTCCTTTCATCAGACAAGGCAGATTCACCTCTTCCCGGTTCTGAAAGACCCGGAGAGCACTGCCGTTTCCAATGCTTTTTTCTATATAGAAATTGTCGTAGAGGGTCACTCCCAGATCTTCGATATTTCTTCTGTTGGACTTGGAGATTTCCTGATCCGTGCGGAAATTGCCGTCCTCGATCCTGTACTTTTCGAAGCTCTCATTGTAGGCGATGATCATGCTTCCGTCCGCCACCAGGAAACCGGAAATAAATCCGATCGTAAAGACCAGCAGCAAAAAAATAACAAGATATTTGCCGAATTCGCTCCGCAGTTCCCGCAGATAACGATGCCGCAGAGGGTTACCGGGCGTCCCCCGGCTTTTATTTGTAGTGCTCATTTTTTGTCTGGATGACCTGCTTTCACAAAACATCTGGTTTCAGGTTGATTAATAATGAAAGGAAGGATGAAGTCTTGCTGCCGCTTACCACTCCAGTTTTTCCGCCGGCATACGGCTCTCATTGACGATCCTGTCCCGGATCATGCCGTCGCGCAGGCGGATGATCGTGTCCGCCATGGCTCCGATGGCCTCGTTGTGGGTGACCATAATGACCGTTGTGTGATACCGCAGGCTCACTCTCTCGATCAGCTGAAGGATCTCCCTTGATGTACTGTAATCCAGGGCGCCGGTGGGCTCATCACAGAGCAGGATATCGGGGTTCTTGACAATGGCCCTGCCTATGCTGGTCCGCTGCTGCTGCCCGCCCGAGAGCTGTCCCGGCAGCTTATCCCTGTGATCATACAGACCCAGCGTGTGCAGGATTTCATTGACATCCAGAGGGGCGCGGCTCAGAAAGGCTCCCACCTCGATGTTCTCCCTGACAGTCAGATTGGGAATCAGATTGTACATCTGGAAAACGTATCCCAGATGTTGGCGCCGGTAACGGGTGAGCCTCTTTTCATTCATCGCGCTCATTTTCTCCCCGGCGACCAGGATCTCTCCGCTGTCCGCCGTATCAATTCCCCCGATAATGTTCAGAAGCGTGGATTTCCCTGAGCCCGAGGGTCCGAGAAGGACGCAGAACTCTCCCTTCTCAACCCCCAGGCTGATCCCCTTGAGAACCTGGACCCGGCTGTCGCCTTTTCCATAAGATTTTCTGATTTCTCTGAGCTCCAGCAGCATTGTTTCCTCCCGGGAACGCAACCAACAGGGCGCCGTCCGCCCTTCCGGCAGACAGCCCCCTGCTGATTTGTTCATATTCGAATTCTTTCAAAGGATTCGAGAACTCCCCTGTTCAAATACAAGCCTGTATTTGATCAACATCGTGGTTCCCTTAAATAGTCAGTTTTACGCAAGCGCGGCACCGAGTGCCTTGCAGTCAGCCTCGCCCTCGTCGTCGGGAGCGCCGTTGATCATGAGACCGTCGGCCGCCAGATCTGCGCCGGCTTCTCTGGCTTCGTCTTCCCAGAGACGCATCCACTCGCCGTCACCCCATCCATAGGAGCCGAACAGAGCTACCTTTTTGCCGGACAGCTCACCCTTGACCTCATCCCACATAGGCTGAACTTCAGCTTCCTCAAGCTGCTCAGCACCCATGGCAGGGCATCCGAAAGCGATCGCGTCAAATTCCGCGACCCTGGCAGCGCCGAAATCGGCAGGTCCCATAAGGGATACTTCCGCGCCTTTTTCCTCAGCGCCTGCCGCTACCGCGTTCGCCATTGCCTCTGTGTTGCCTGTGCCGCTCCAGAATACTACTGCTACTTTGCTCATTTTGAATGTCTTCCTTTCTTTCCTTTGTGTCTTTTGACGTGTATCTGATTTGTAACCTTTTTGGGGGATAGGCTTTCCAAATAACAACTGCCGATTTGTATCTTTTGAGAGAGACAGCCTTTTTAATGACTCCCGGGATTCACTCACGGCAGCAGGTGCTCGTCCGGGAATCCGGAAATTCGGGAATCCGGGAATCCGGAAATTCGGGAATTCGGGAAATTGTCTGCCGGCTCTTATACCGCCACAGCGAGACGGATCAGCGGGACTCCCGTCGACCATTGTCTGCAATAGGACTCTGTGCACCTGCGGTACCTGTCGAAGGTCTCCCGCGCGCTGTCCTCGTCGCCGTAGACCCGCCAGGTGCCCACGAGCTTGCAGCCCGCTTCGCGATGCTCGATAAAGCCTCTTACATCTTCCGGAGGATAGCTCAGGAACAGTCCGATCTCGTGGGGGAACTCCCCGCCGAGAGAGTTGAGTCTGCGGATCAGTTCAGCCACGCACTGTGTCGCGTTCTCGTGTCTGTACCCCGCGCGTTCAAGGAGCTCGGCAGCCCCGGCGGCAGAGAGATCCTTCTCCAGCCGCTCCGGTCTGAACAGATAGACCAGGACCCTCTTGTCGGAATAGCGCATAGGCAGTACCCTCAGCCCCTTGGGCCCCAGTTCCCTGTTCAGCCTGCGAAATTCCTTCATCGTCTGCCCGCGGTCCGCAAAGGGGCAGGTAAACAGATTTCCGGTCTTGATCCCGGCCAGGGTCGGAGCCCCGTATTGTACGATGATTTCCTCAGACATAGGTGCTCCTCTCACATTCCCCGGCTTTACTCCTTTCCCGGGAATCAGTGCGTCAGGCACTCTCTTCCATGATGTGTTTCTCAAGTATGCTCCGCAGCGCAGCCATGGAAGCAGTTCTGGAATGCTCCACCTTTGTGTCCAGGCCTTTGATCTCGTTCTGCGCGCATTTCAGGACCTTGTGGGAGAGCGCTCCTGTAAAGCAGATCATCAGATCCGGTTTCCCCAGTTTGTTCTTCAGACTCCCTGATGGTTTGATAAATACCTTTGCCCGGCATTTGTACTCCTTACAGAGGTCTTTATACTGGCGCTCCATACACTCGTTTCCGCCCAATATAATCACACTCATAACTGTCCTCTTCTGCCGCGGAACCGGCCCGCGGCTGTAACGCTTTGTTTTTTCTGCTCACTGCCCGCCGCGCTTCCGGAAACGTTTTTCCCCGCACTCCTCATCACCGTTTAGTTAGTAAAAACTAACATCCAGGGAAAGAGAAAACGCCCTGGCGGCGCAGTCAAAAGTATATCGTCAGTTATTTTCATCTAACTCCTTTATGCGGTTAATTATATCTAACCATGAGCCGGCTAACGACTCCAAAGGGACACAAATAGGGCAGAGGCGGCCGCGCCGCCCTCTGCCCCCGGCCGGCCTGTGTCCGCCGCAAGGCGGAAAAATACATTAATTACAAGGGCCGAGTCATATAACAGCCGGGGGGAAAGCGTGTACCGCTTTCCCCCCGGCCATCATATCATCTGATCTGTCTGTGAGCTTTGCAGCCTCTACAGCCCCTACAGCAGATTTTTCATGCTGTCCAGGCTGAAATAAATGGTAGAGACATTGTGGAGCAGGGCCGCGCGCGCCGAAGGCATACAGCCGAACAGGCCCATCACAATGAGCGCTCCGTTAAAAGTCATGATCCTGCGGTAGTTGCTGTCGATCCGGCTGGTCAGGCCGTTGCTGAGCCTGCGCAGCACCACCAGTTCTCTCAGGTCATCGGCGGAAATCGTGATATCCGCGATCTCTCTGGCAATCGCCGCGCCCGCCGCAATGGCTATGCCGGCGTCCGCTTCTGACAATGCAGGCGAATCGTTGATGCCGTCTCCGATCATCACAACCTTGCGTCCCGCCTCATGCTCCCGTCTGATAAAAGCCGCCTTGTCCTCCGGAAGGACCTCCGCGTAAAATTCGTCCATTCCCAGCCGGTCCGCCACTGCGGCAGCAGTTTTCCGGCTGTCTCCGGTCATCATGACGACCCTGGAGAAACCCGCATCGTGAAGCGCGCTCACGACATTCACCGCCTCTTCGCGGATCGGATCCTCGATGCAGATCACCGCTGCCAGCCGGCTGTCCACAGCCAGGTAGAGCAGAGAGCAGTCCTCGGGAAGAGCGTCAAACTGATCCTGCGCTCCCTCGGGAATTGTGCATTTTTCATCTTCAAAAATAAAATGATAGCTTCCGATCAGCGCGCGCTTACCGTCAATGGTGCTGGCGATACCGTGGGCGACGACATATTCCACCTTCGTGTGCTTCTCCTCGTGGATCAGCCTCTTTCTCTCCGCTTCTTTCACGACAGCGTTGGCGATCGAATGAGGGAAGTGCTCTTCCAGGCAGGCAGCCAGACGCAGCATTTCATCAGCGTCCTCACCTCCGAACGGGATCACTTCCCGCACACTCGGAGTGGCGTTGGTCAGGGTGCCTGTCTTGTCAAATACGATCGTGTCCGCCTGTGAAACGGCCTCAAGGAACTTGCCTCCCTTTACGTTAATATGGTGATCACTGCATTCGCGCATAGCGGACAGAACCGAGATCGGCATGGCCAGTTTCAGTGCGCATGAAAAATCGACCATGAGGAAGGACAGCGCTCTCGTCGCGTTGCGTGTCAGAAGCCAGGTCAGCAAAGTTCCTCCGAGCGACCACGGCACGAGGGAATCAGCCAGATGCGCAGCCCTGCTCTCGGTCGTCGACTTCAGCTTTTCGGAGTCTTCGATCATATGCACGATCTTGTCGTAGCGGCCGCTGCCCAGAGCCTTCTGGACCCTGATCTCCAGCTCGCCCTCCTCAAGGACAGTTCCTCCATAGACATATGCTCCCGCCTCTTTTCGTACCGGAAGCGGTTCACCTGTCATGGAAGCCTGATTTACGCTGCCTCCCCCCGCCAGGACAATCCCGTCGAGAGGAATGACATTTCCGGTCCTGGCGACCACACAGTCTCCCGGCTGAACGTCCCGGACGGGAATGAGCACATCTCCCTCGTCCGTCCTGACCCAGGCCTTGTCGATATTGAGATACATGCGGCGGGCGAGGTCATCCACAGATTTCTTGTGGGTCCACTCCTCCAGAAGTCCTCCGGCCTGGAGAAGGAACATAACGGAACCCGCAGTTTTGAAATCTCCGCGGATCAGAGAAACCGCGATCGTCGTGGCGTCCAGTACCGGCACCTCCAGCCTTCCCTGCCTGAGGCATCGCAGACCGGCTCCCATAAATCTGACAGCCCTGCCGATACAGAGGACCCTGCGCACAGGATCCGGGAACAGGAGGATTCTGAGAGCCCTTCCCGCCACCATGAAGAACAGTTTTTCCTCATAGACGCGGTTGAGTTCCCGCCCCGTATGCTCGGGGACCTCCACCTCAGAGCGGTCATAGCCGAATTCCGAAAGCGCCCGCAAAAGGCATTCTCTTCCGCCGTTTTCTTCCTTATATACAATTGTGGCATCGCAAGTACGTTCCGACACCTTCACTTTTGTGATCCCGTCCAGAGAAAGCAGATAGTAATTCAGCTGATCTGCCTGGGCGTCAGTCATACGGCGCTGAATCATGCGCACTCTCATCCGCCCACGGGACTCGTGTAATATTCTGCATTTCATAATATGTCCACTCTCTTCCGGCATCCCGGTCAGGATTTCTCAGGATATCTCCCGGTTCAGGCACCTGTACGGTCTGCAGGCCCGGGGCTGTCATCGACATGAAAAGCTGAAATTTCCTGCCGGCATACAGGCGCGGAAATCGCGCCGGCAGGCAGCATCAGCCCTCCGCCTCCGGAACCGCGTCACCTTCCCTGGCCGCGAGAAGTGCCTTTGCGTCCTCAATCTGCTGTGCGTCATACTCGGCCTGTCTCTTCTCATTGATCTCTTTCGCGTCCGCGGCGATATCATCGCAGTTTTCGCGGAGCAGAGAGATGTCCTTGAGCACCTCGTCCTTCATCCGGAGAACAGCTGCTGTGCCATGTGTATAAACCTTCTTCATATCCCTGCCGGTGAGAATCTTCAGACCATAAGAACCGAGGAGAACTCCTGCGCCGAGCCATCTGAAATTTTTCCAATGCCAATCCATAACTAACCTCCTTTTATTTCAGTGCTCCGGTATCACCGGAAAAATCATTTTTGCCGCTATGACCTGAGTTCACAAACCATGACAAACCATTGCGTGGTTTATGGGAGAGCGGTACGCGCCGGACAGCGCGCTGCTTTAATCACTGTAATCATGCCTGGTTTGCGGCACACGGCCATGCTTTAAAAAATATGATAAGGAGTTAGTTTTGGCTCGTTCGACTCCAAAAAGACATATGAAACCGGTTAGACACGACTCTTTTGGCTCCAAAAGGACAAATGTGAACAGTTGTGCAGGATTCTTTCGGCTCCAAAAGGAAAAGATGTGGTCAATTGTGCAGGACTCTTTCAGTTCCAAAAAAGACAGATGTGGTCAGTTGTGCAGGATTCTTTCGGCTCCAAAAAGTCAGAAGACAGTCAGAATTGCCTTCCGCGGATGTCCGGCGGGCTTGATCCGTTCAAAAAAAGGAAGAGGTGTCGTCAACGCCCTCTTCCCCCGGCCGGTCAGAATCCGGCTTCCTGATCTGTTTTCTCCCAAAGAACCCTGCGCCTGTATTCGCCCGGGGCCGTTCCCATCTCATCCCGAAAAGCTTTGGCGAATTTGCTCCCGTTCTCGTACCCGGCCTTGCCGGCAATCTCAAGTATGGTTTCGTCCGTCTCCTCCAGAAGCCTGGCTGCTTCCTCCATTCTCTTCCTGCGGGAATAAGAATAGATCGGCATTCCGTAATAATTCCGGAAACAGACTTTGATCTGTGTCTGGGAAACATGCAGCTCATGAGCCAGTTCCTCGATTTTCAAGTGCTTTTCCAGGTTGTCCATGATCATCCGGCGTGCTTTCTCAGCTATCTCTCTCTGAGCCTCGCTGCAGCTTCCGGCGGATTCCGTCCTGCGCTCTTCAGACATTGATCTTTTCCTCCTTCAAAATGAGCCCGGTCATCACAGCTCTGAAAGGCCATTCTCTGCGGACACGATTCTGAATACGATTACCGTCTTTAGGATTAGTAATTACTAACTTACTGTCAAAAAATAGTGCCGCCTAACCGCGGCACAATCAGTTTAATATAACAAACTCCGCTTGTCAATCCTTAAATACACACTGGGAGAACAGGGTTCGAACCGCTGCCCTGTATCTGACAAGGTCTTTTGCCTTCCGTATGTCCTTGAGATACCTGTCCGCGCCCTCAAAGTTTCTGCCCATATAAAACCAGAGCTCCTTCATTTTCCCGATCAGGGGAGCCTGACCCGGCAGAGTCTCCCGGAGCGCCTCGAAAACAGCGTCATGAAACTTTCTGAGTTCCTCCTTTTCAAGACGGGCTCCTCCGCCCGTTTCCCGCGCCAGGGCCGGATTCGCGATCAGCCCTCTGCCCAGCATGACCCTTTCACAGTCCGGAAAACGGTCCCTGATCCGGACGAAGTCCTGCACGCTGAAAATATCCCCGTTGTAAACGACCGGGTGCCTGCATTCCTCCAGAAACATGGCAAAAGTCTCCAGATCCGGCTTTCCTCCGTACAGGTCCTTTTGTGTGCGGGGATGAACGATCAGCTCAGAGAGCGGATAGCGGTTGTATAGTTCCAGCAGGGCCGCGGCGTCATCCGCGTCATCGAGGCCGATCCGGGTCTTGACTGAAAAGCGGAGCTTTCCCTGATCTCCATTTTCCTGGCCGGGTTTATCCGGATTTTGTAAGCGGGAGCAGTCACTGCCGCCGGTCTCAAGGCCGAACTGACGATCCATGCCCTCGCAGATTTCATTCAAAAAACGATCGAGTTCATCGAGATTGCCGAGCTGTCCTGAGCCCCGGTGCTTTTTTACGACTGTCGGCATCGGACAGCCGAGATTGAGATTGATCTCCCGGTATCCCAGATCGTAGATCTGACCTGCCGCCCACAAAAAGTCCCCCGGTCTGTTTGTCAGAATCTGGGGAACAAGGGGAATTCCGATATTGTTCGCAGGAGCGATATCTTCCCTCTCTCGTGTCTTCAGATGATGAGTGTAATTGGGCGCCAGAAAGGGGGTGTAATATTTTTCAATTCCTGTAAAATGCGCGCGGTGCGCGTTTCGATAGGCAAATCCGGTGATTCCCTCCAGGGGAGCACTGTAAATTTGAATCATGCAGCCATTTTCCTCTTCCGATACTGTTCCGATGCTTTATTGATGTTTTTCGATACTTTTTCGATACTTTTTCGATACTTTTTCGATACTTTTTCTGTCTCTTTTTATGACTCTTATATGTCTCTTTTTTCTTTCTCCTGGTTTTGTCTCTTAGTTTATATCTCTTATTTATGCCTCTTATTTATGTCTCTTTTTTCTTTTTCTTTTTTCTTTCTCCTGGTTCTGTCTCCTGTCCGGAAAGATCCCCTGCCACGTTAAACCAGGCGAATTCCTTTGGGTTCCCTTCTCCCTGCATATTCTGTTCCGCCAGATACTCTCTCACCGCAGGGGCCATCAGAACCTGAAGCACCTCTCTCATCGAACAGCGGTCCCCGGGATCCGCCTCCAGCATATTTTCAAGCATATCCCGAAGGGCCGGATCTTCGATCTCATCAGAAATTTCCGCGGGATGCCCGTCCAGGACTGCCTCATGCAGATAGCTGTATTCAGACTGATCATAGCCGGGAAAGGCTCCTGTAAGATATTGATGAAACAGGATTCCCAGGGAAAAGACATCCAGTTTGGATGTCAGCGGGACATCCCTCTCGCCGCACAGAAAAAGGCAGGCTTCGGGAGCGAGATAGACCTGGTCTCCGCTGAACTCATCTTCGCTGTCCGGCGGATAGTTTTCCAGAAAACTGCAGTCAAAATCGATGATCTTGGCTGTCAGCGTATTCTTCTTCGTGCGCTTGATCAGGACATTTTTGTCCTTGAGATCCGCGTGCACAACTCCTCTCTCATGCAGCCCGCTGATGCTGTGGGCAACATTTCGGCACAGCCCGATCCGTTGCTCCAGAGGAAGGGCAGCGATATCCCGGATCTTGAGGCCTGCGGATCTGACGCGCTCCATAGCGACATAATAATGGGATTCCCAGCGGAAAAAGGCCTCGATCCGGACAGCGTTTCCGTCAGAGGCCTCGTTAATCGCACGGTAGCAGGCGCCGCTTTTCTTTTCAAAGTCCCGGCAGGCAAGGATCCTTGCCTGCATCTGGCGCTCGCCGATCTCCCTGTTCACGGGATAGACCGGATCCAGAAATTCCTTCAGGAAAAAAACTCTCCCGTTTCTGCGCGCGAAGGTCCATCTGGAAAATCCGGCATCCCTGTTCTGAAGCGGATCGATCAGTTCAAATCCGTTAATGATCTCTTCCAAGTCTTCTCTCCTTCAGCATAAGATACAAGTCATTTCCCCGTTTTATATTTCCCCGTTTTTACAGCAGGCGCTCATGATATCAGCCATTTCCCCGTTTTTTTACAGCAGGCGCTCATAATATAAGCCATTTTCCTTTTTTTACAGCAGGCGCTCATAATTGGTCCGGTACTCCTGCCACAGGCGCTCCTGCATTTCCAGGGACGGATCCTGCTCCATCCAGTCCATGTAGTCATGCTGGAGGGTCCTCTTGCGCGGGCGCATGCTCTCCTGCATGGTCCTGAAATCGCCGAATCCGAAACTCATAAACGCAAGCGTATAATCGTCACCCGCGGTTTCACTGATCGACTCCTCCAGCCTGTGCCGGAAGTCCATCGGCCCTGCCGCCTTCAGCAGACAGGTGAGGATCATGTCCTCAAAGTCCATCGGCGTCGGAAGATAGCCGAAGCAACCGTCTGTGGCGGCAAAGATCATGTAGGGATCCTTGTCCCCGAATCTGAGTTTTTTTCCTGCGTGCAGGACAAATTCCCGGTCCGCCGCCACCACATTGGTCAGGGCGCCGTCAGACCGCAGGTTGGACATGGCGTTTGTTCCATCCACGTCGTCCCGCGTGAGCTGGGCCAGTCCTTCCCGGTTCATGAGATAAACGCGGGAATCCCCCGCCCAGAAACACTGTACTTCTGTGCCCTGCTCTGAGTTCCGGACCAGGGCGGCGGCTGCCGTCGTGGGGAAATCTCTGACCATGGTCCCGAAGATCCGCGATGTCTGGCCGGCGAGTCCGTTGACCACATCCAGGGCACGGGTCAGATAAGAACTGATCTGCAGGGCCGCCTTTCGGGTGTCCCCGGCGTCCTCCCCTGCCCGTCGTCCTGTGCCTTTTTCCCCGGCGCTGCCGGCTTCATCTCCGGATTCCTGATACCAGTCCCGCACGGCTCCGCTTGCAGCCCTGGCAGCCATATAGGCCCCGGTATGATCTTTGTAATTCTGATATTTTCTGGATCCGAGTCCTCCGCAGCCGTCAAAAACGGCCGCGATCGCGGAATTGTCTTTCTGGGCGGAGTAAAAACAATCCTCTCCCCGCCCGCTGATCATTTCTCCCGCAATAAGAAAACGAAAATCCAGTTTTTGCAAAAAGCTCTTCATGCCAGGTTCTCCAGTCCGTCCGTGCCGGCACCTGCAGTCTCCTGCCAAAGTTCCTTCCGGCCCGCCTCAGTTTCTCATCCGCCGCCGCGGAATCGGCTCCCGTGTCTCTGTGCCCGCCGCGGAATCGGCTCCCATGTCTCTTTACCCGCTGCGGATCACGCGGAGATCTGCAGCCGGGTATCCCATGAATATCACCCTGCCGGCTGTCCCGCGTCCCGGCTCCCGCCGCATGCTGTGTGTCATTCAAAGCCTTCTCAGCATCAGACAGCATCAGGCAGCATCAAATTGTGTTGGAGATCGCGTTGAGAATCTGCTCGTAATCAAAGCCCGCGATTCCTTTTCCGGCCTCGGACTCATAGTGGATGACATTGTTCCAGTTGGAACGGATCGTAGTCCATGACTCTTTGCTGGGAGTAAACAGGATCAGGCGCTTGGCCGACTCATCCATGATTCCGGGAGCGTATTTGCTGCCCCACCACTCTGTCAGCTGTTCGAAATTTTCAGCCATTCCGCGGGGATAGTTGCGGGCAGGCTTTCCATAGCCCAGTTCATGGGTCCCGTCATCAGACCAGAGGGCGATCACATGCCGTTTCCTGTCCGCGTCCATGTTCCAGTCCGACTTGATCGCGTAGGCGAGAGCCTCCAGACCGTCCTCAGGAGCGTCCCCGCCGCCCTTTGCCTCGATACTGCGGATGCACATTTCCAGTTCCCTGGACTGTGCCGGCAGCTCAAAGAAATCCGTCACCAGCATGGCCTCGCGCCCGTCCGCCATATAGTCGCGGAAGGCGACAACACGTACCCTCAGCTGCTGTACCTTCTTTTTCTTCTGCTCCATCACATCCATGAAATCACGGTAAAAATTCAGAGCGTTCTCCTTGACGACATCGAGAAAAGGATCCATGCTCTCTGTCGCGTCAATACAAAAGACTACATCGACGCCATAGGACAAACTGCGTTTGTTAAAAACCATAACCTTCTCTCCTCTCCCAATATACTAGTGGTTATGACCTGTGTTGAAAAAAAGCATTAAAACCGCGCGTTGTTCCGCGCTCCTGAATGATGAAAGCCGCGCGCTGTCCGGCGCGTCCCAAAATAATGAAAGCTGCGCGCTGTCCGGCGCGTCCCAAAATAATGAAAGCCGCGCTCTGTCCGGCGCGTCCCGCGCTCCCGTGAGCGCCTTTAAGGAATCCGGAACATCCACGGATTTTCTGCAGGATAGTACCCCGGCATTACGCCGCCCGACAGAAGGGGATCCTCGCTTCCAAGAGAGGCCGGGGCTGTCTCTTCGTCCTCGCCGTCCGCCCCGGTATTGACGTAGAAGGTGTCCTCTTCAACCTTCCCGTCCCGGCTGCGGCTCCTGGTAAAGCCGGAGAATCCGGCTTCTCCGGCCACACTCCTGTCATCCTGATAATACCCCATTCTGACCAGTAGAGGCCGGTCATCATCTTCCGCAAAGTAATACCTGATCGTTGTCACGTCTGTGATCACAGCCGCCCCCGTCTCCTGTGCCGGTACGGCGTAAGTGCCTCCGTCCGCGCTCTCCTGAGTCCCCCCGTCCGCCGTTTCTTCGGAGGCCTCTTCACTCGTCTCTCCGGATGCATCTCCGGCTTTTTCCATGTCAGCTGCCGTCAGCCCGCTCCGGCTCATCTCCGGGGTCCCGGATGCTGTATGCGCGGCTTCCTGACTATCCGAACCGGTTTCCTCTCCTGCCGGACCCCTCACACTCTTTGTGATGGTCTCCCGGACATAATAATCATAGTCCTGGCCTTCCTCCTCGGAAGAACCCGCATCCTCCCTGGAATATTCATGGATCTCCTCGGCTGCAGCCTCGGGATCCGTCTCCTGCAGGTAATATCTGACGGCGCTCAGTGCCCCCGGAAGCGCGCTGTCTTCCGGCTCAAAAGTTCTTTCCACCTTCCTGCAGCGGAAGGCCGCCAGATCCGCCGCCGCTTCTGTCGGATCAAAAATCTCAAGGGAGAGGCGGCCTTCTTCTGCTTCCACGACCGCGCACTGAGCGGTACAGATCTTGCTATCTTTGTCCTGCCCCTCCGTCATGGCATAGTATTTCTTTTTCTCCAGCGCTCCCTGACTGTCATATTCATATTTCACCCTGGAAAAACCTGATGAATTGTTGATCTCCTGTCCGCTCTTATCATAAAAAACCTGCTGGACCTCCTGCAGAAGGCCATCGGACTCCCTGACGCTGGTCCTCACATAGGA
>ODAJ012037058.1_pt1 | contig 17465 bp, 34 predicted proteins | sample 1539241 | NCBI WGS metagenome assembly ODAJ01 (sample SAMN02144231, study PRJEB22623) | gut metagenome | biome: sheep rumen | host: Ovis aries | place: New Zealand
TCAGAGGGTGAGATCTCTGACGCAGACTATGAGGAGATGAAAGAACTCCGCAAAAGCTACCGCGAGCGCATCAACGAACTCGAGGAGGAGCTTGCCGCTGCGGATGAATAGAACGGAGGGCGACCATGGGCGATATGAACACAATCGGCAGGCTTGAGAAACTCGTCTATCAGCAGTCCGAGGTGATCCATCTCATGAGTGGAATCATCGACGAGCAGTTTTCTCTCCTCATGCAGTACATGACGGTCGAAGAGTTTGAAAGCTGTCCTATCGCCAACAGTCTAAAGACTGCTGCAACCCTCAGCGCAAAGCTGGAGGAATAAACGACGAAAGGAGGCAGGAAAATGAGCGAACCGGTAACAATGGAATTGCACAATGAGGCAATGCGCAGGATCGAGGAGGAAAACAACAGACAGAACCACCGCATCGAGAATCTTGAGCAGACGGTGAAAGAAATCGGACAGCTGACGACATCCGTCGAAAAGCTGGCGGTCTCAATCGAGAACATGGTCAAAGAACAGGCCCGACAGGGCGAAAAGATCGAAGAACTCGAAAGCCGCGACGGTAAAATGTGGCGCCAGGTGGTGGGCTACGTTATAACGGCCATCATCGGCATCGTGGTCGGCTTTATCTTCACCCATCTGGGAATGTAAGGAGGACGACCATGAAAAAGAAGAAAAAAGTGGAATTTTCAAAGGTGATACTCACGGTGGTGACTTTTGCCGCTGCCGTGATTGTCATATCCTCTTTTGTGATTATGTGGAGAACCGGGGATACGTCGCCTTTGGCGTACATCATCCCCGGCATCTTCGCAGAGCTTTCGGCTGCCACCGGCTTTTATTTTTGGAAAGCCAAGGCAGAGAACCAGATCAAGCTCGACGCATGGAGGAAAAAACTCGAACTCGATGAACAGAATCCGGAAAGCGAAGAACCGGAAGAAATGGAGGGCTAAAATGAGCATAATCATCGGATCAGCAAGAATAGACGAAAAAGGAAACGCACGCGGCGGCTCTGCTGGTGATCAGAAGCAGAAAAACGCACCGGACTACTCCGGCGAAGTATCCCTGCAGAGCTTCTATGTGGCAAGTAAGGGCTGGTATATCCTGCGCCCTAAGAAAGCAGCACACGCGGCGAAGATCGCAGAGCGTATGCTCACAGCTTGCAACAACATCAACATCGGCTACGACCAGGGCAACCGCCTCGGCGTGATCAATAACGGCATCAATGCGACGGCCAAGACCGAGGCAGACTGCAGCAGCCTTGTTCGCGCCTGCATCAAAGAGGCGACCGGAAAAGACCCGGGGAACTTCACAACCGCCAATGAGGTGACAACGCTCGAAGCTACCGGGCTTTTTGAAACCCACAAAAAATACACAGCAGGCACCAACCTCATGACGGGCGACGTCCTGGTAACCTGCACGCAGGGGCACACAGTCATCGTAGTGGATGGAAACGATAGGCCGGACACTTCCCACACCGGCGGATCTGTTAAGATCGCAGCAGCAAAGTCGAAGTCAGCAAGCTACAACAAGGCGTATAAGACAACCACCGGCCTCAACCTCAGGAACGCACCCGGAACAGCTGACACAGTGATCCTTGTCGCAATGCCGTCCGGCGCATCTTTCAGATGCTACGGATATTACACCAAAGTCAACGGTACCGCCTGGCTTTGCGGCATCTATACGGACAAGAACGGCAAGCAGTACACCGGCTTTGCGTCATCGAAGTATCTGAAATAAGGAGGACAAAGGCATGGACGAACTCATGGGAAAGATCATCCTCGCGGTCATTTTGGCCGTCGTGGTACCACTTTTGGCGTATGCTTTGCGCTGGGCCGCTGCACTTCTCAAAAATAAGGCGATGGAGGTGGAGGACGAAGCTCTCCGCAAGATCATCCTCGAAGCCATCGGAACGGTCGAGCAGGCTGTCATTTACGTCATGCAGACCTATGTGGACAGCTTGAAACGCTCCGGATCCTTTACGCCGGAAGCGCAGAACAAGGCTTTCGAGATGGCAAAGTCAGAAGCTCGCAACATGATCGACGAACAGACTCAGAAGATCATCGCCGAGGAGTACGGCAACTTCGATCTCTGGCTCAATACCAAAATCGAGCAGACGGTCAGAGAAACCAAGACACCGGAAAAAGAATAGCAACAAAAGAGCCAGGGCGTTATACCCTGGCTCTTTTCTTTTGCTCTTGAATCTTTCGATCATACGGCGCGACCACTCCGATCACCTTTTGGATCCAGAAGATCCGGATCGGCGCGGTGTTCAAATCTGCGCCATTGAGTGCGCCGGATGGCGCCAAACACGAACACCCGGAACCCTCACCGCTGGCGGCTTTGTCCGCGAGTGACTTCGTGACTTTGTTATTTTGGCTGGAATAATTGAGCGTGATCACAAGGCGGTCATCGTAAACGAAAACGGCCTGCAGGAACGTGTCAACCAAGAACTCCCGGTACTGCTCATCCTTTGCATCGCCGTCCCGGAATCTCTCCAAAAAGAAAACAATCTGATCACGGTCGAGCTCCGGCGTCGCTATCAGCTCTTTGGCTATCCCTTTTTCAATGTCAGCCCGCTCGGCTTCCAACTCCATGAGCCTCGTCTTTGTGGATGCGGTCACAATGCCGTCCTCGATGGCTCTGAGGACGTTCTCGATCTTCTTTTCTATGTCTTTTTGACGGGCTTCGAGTGCTTTGAGTGCGCTCGTGTCCTTTTCTCGCTCCTGGTATTCCATCGCAAGATCTGCTACCTTTTCAATAAAATCATCGGAGTGAATCAGCTGCACAAGCTCGGAAACCACTGCCTCCTCGATCTCGTTCTTTCGCACGCGCTCCTTTTTGCACGTATGGCGTCGCCTGCCGTTGCAAATATAGTAATAATGCACGGCACCGCTTTTGCTGGTACCAGCGTCTCCGGTCATCGGCTCGCCACACTCTCCGCAGAAGATCTTCGTGGTGAGCAGGAAAGACTCGTCACGCTTTGCAGCAGGCGCCCGGTGGTGTTTCTCTACCATTTTTCCACACTCCTCAAATAGCTCACGGCTCACAATGGCCGGGATCCCATTTTCGACGCGGATGTCTTTGAACTCATAGACGCCCACGTACTTTTCATTTTGCAGGATCCTCCGGATGCTGTTTTTGTTGAATTTTCCACCACGGGTGGTGCGATACCCCTCCTCGTTGAGCCTCTCGTAGATGTCTTTGGCACGCTCTCCGGCAGCATACTCCTCGAAGATCCTCCGGACGACCGGAGCGGTGGCCGGATCTATCTCAAAACGACCGTCGGCGCCTTTTCTATATCCCAGGACAGTCTGCCCGAGCGTTTTGAGCTCCAGGGCGCTGTCATAATATCCGCGCTTGACGTTCTGGCTCAAGTTTTCGGAGTAGTACTCAGCATATCCCTCCATGACGCTCTCGAGGATGATCCCCTCAGGTCCCTCCGGGATGGACTCCATGGCATAAACCAGGCGGACGCCGCTCTTTTTTAGCTTGTATTTATACATGGCCGAGTCGTACCGGTTGCGGGCAAAGCGGTCCATCTTCCAGCAGATCACGACCTTGAAAGCTCCGCGATCGGAATCCCTGAGCATCCTCTGGAAGTCCGGACGCTTGTCTGTCCTGCCGGTGAGAGCTTTGTCAATATACTCACCAACAACGAGCAGGCCGTTCTTTTTGGCATACTCCCGGCAGTCTCTCAGCTGTCCCTCAATGGACTCCTCACGCTGGCCGCTGCTTGAATATCTGGCATAGATCACAGCCGGAACGGATCCGGCAGCGGTCTCCTTTTTCTTTTTCACAGCTTCCACCCCCTGCAACGGTTGACACCGTGAGCATCAAGCAAGGCGGTCACATCATCATCCGGAAACTCAACGCGGAGCTCAGAACCGGAAAGAGAGACACTGGCCACCATCTGAGCACCGTGCGGTATGGTGTGTGGCTCCATCTCCTCGTCATAATACTGCTGATCCTCGAACTTTCGCATCAAATAGGTGTAGACCTTTTTCTTGCAGGCATCAAGCTCCGGAGAAAAAACAGCGGAGCCCTCAACCATGGAAACAAGACCGAGATCCTCCAGCTGCTCGACGGCAGCAGGCTCGGTCTTTTGTTTTTTCTTATAAAGTGAATTTTTCAAAAGAGTCTGCAGAGCTTTTTGAGCAGAATCATCAGCCTGTTCCATAATATCGATAACACTCGGCAGCGTTTCAATTTTTGCCATAGAATCACCTCCTAAATGGTAAAGTCCACGACTAAGAGATTGCCGCTTCTTTTTTCACGCGCTGATTACATCGCAGGACATTGACGACAGTGCTGCGGGCTTCTGGTGTGGCGTTTCGATACAATTCCAAAAGCTCAAGCTCCGAATCATTGACGGGCATCTTCTCAGGTGTGGGCTCCGAGTTTTCAACAGGTGGCAGACCGTAGAGCTCCTCGGCTGTCATACCCATGGCGCTGGCCAGTGCCAACACTTTGGAAATGCCGAGCTCCATCGGATCAGCGTCGCCGTTGATCAAATTGTAAACGGTTGATTTTTTGACACCACTCCGGCGTGAAAGCTCCATGGCGGTGATCTTGTTTTCCTCAAGGTACCGGACTATTTTTTCCCTCATACTATCACCTCCTTTTCCTCCCGATTATACAGAAAAAATGGGCGTTTATCAATAAATTATTCCACCACACAAGAATATTTTTATAAAAAAGCCTTGCAAATTCCAGTGGGCTGGATTATATTATAGGCATGGCTTTCCAGTGGAGTGGAAAGCGGAGCCCACAAAACCAAACCAAGGAGGTCACAAAATGAACACATACAACAAAAATATGGCAACAGTAACAAAGCAGGAGGTCAAGACCATCTACCACATTATGATCGGCGTGAATGAAATGACCGCGATCCTGGAGGAAGCAAACGGACAAGATCCGGAGCTGATGAAAGCGCTCGAGGCTTTCCAGTTTGATCTGAGCAACTATGCAACCGGCAGGCAGGGCATCATCCAGCTGCTCAAAGATTTATGGAGACCGAGCGGATCAGCAAGCGAGACGAAAACCATCAGCTACATCGTGCGCGAGATCATCGGCTTCGATGGCATCGAAAACTATGGATACTTTGACGAGAAAACCAACAAGGTCAGCATGGTCGTCTACTCATACGGCGACCGCATCAACTAAGAAAGGAGGCAAATTTATGGCATACCCAAACCTCGTGGCAGAGATGGCTCGCATCGGAATCACTGAAAAAGACCTTGCAGCAGTCGCAGAAAAGTCTCCGGACACTATCCGCAACTGGCTCAGAGGCAAAACAGAGATCCCGTTCGGCAAGGCACTCGTGATCCGCGACAGATATTTTCCACAGACAACCCTCGAATACTTATACTCACCCAACGCGGTGCCTGGCATGACTTCAATGAGGGAGGCATAACATGAACGAGCAGATCAACAACCAGAAGCTCCCTGAGCTGACACCTGAACAACTCGAGCTTCCTGAACTGACACCTGAGCAACTTGAGAGCCTGCAAAAGGCAGCCGAAAGTATCGGCGAATCTGTGCACACTGTTGTGGATAACTTTGTAAAAGTGATGCAGCAGGTGGTCGAGAAACTCGCTCCAGCGCTCCAGCAAATAGCTCAAAGCATCAGCGACATCATGCCGGAGCTGGCGGCCTACTTAGAACACCAAAGAGAACTCGAAGCAGTGGCCACACCAAGACAGTGGCATCAATACACACACGGACGGTACAGAGTCCGGAAGAAATGGGAGCACGCTTTTGAGAAGCGTCTCCGGAAACGAAAAGGAGGAGAAAATGAAATACTTTAGCGACTACTACTCGTGCCCGTTCTGCGGCGCGGCCTTAGATCCTGGAGAGTCGTGCGACTGCCAGGAAGCAACCGAAAGCAATGACCGGAAAACCAAGGAGGAGAACCATGCAGACGACAACGAAACCGCACAGCCGCCCATATATCGACCTGACTGTTTTGCCCGCGCAGGTCTCAGATCGTGCAGCTGTCACTCTGCTTGACGCAGTGCGCAGAACTTTCGAGGATCCTGCAATCGCGTCAGAGTTTAGAAAGTGGAAAAAAGAAAGAGGGAGAAAGCATGATAGAGATCTTAGAAGTTAAAGAAAGCGCCCGGCCTGCACAGCCGAACGCTTTCAAGGACATCTCGGAGCCCACAACTCAGAGGAAGTCCACAACAATCATAGCACGAAAGCAATCCAGGCGCAAGGCAATCATCCGCCGCCGCAAGCTCATGGCAGCAGGCGCCTCTGCTCTCCTGGTGATCATCGCCGTGACGGTTGTTGTGGCAAGACAGAGACCGAAAGAGGTGCAGGATGAACAGCACCCGGTTGTGATCACATCAGACGCATCGCCGTCCTCAAACTCTCCGGAGCTGGAGGAGGAAACTGAACCGATCCAGCCCGAGGCCATCCTCGTCTACTTCCAGGCAGCAGGCGCAGAAGAAACAACGGCGGTGGATCTTCAAGAGCTTGCAAGCTCCTGGGCGGCAGAATATGGCACAACGCTCCGCTATGAGCTGACAGACGCCGAACGATGGGAGATCGCCAGCGTGGTCGAAGCTGAGGCTGGAGCTGAGTGCTTTGCAGGAAAAGAAGCGGTCGCTCAGTGCATCCTCCAGGCTTGCGAGGATGACGGGATCCGTCCCGCGGAAGCGGTGCAGAAATATCGATACACAAAAAGACGCCCGGAACCGTCAAAAGAGTCGCTGCTTGCAGTCTCTGCGATCTTCGACTTTGGCTGGGCGGTGGCATCGGAGCCGATCAAATACTTCTACGCACCGGGCAGAACGACCAGCAACTGGCACGAGTCCCAGATCTATGTGGTGACGATCGGCGGCCACAGATTTTTCAGAGAGGAGGGCTCAGCTGATGGCAGCACAATCCACGGCCAAGACGTCAGCGACTAAGGCAGAAGCAAAGAAGCCGCCAGACGCAAAAGAGACAAAACCGGCAGCAGGTGCCAAGCCTTTGAACCTCGAGCAGAAGCTCGTAGAGATCCGCAAGGCCATCCCAGCACTGCCAAAGGAAAAGCGCAGCGATGGCGTGAAATATAGCTTCAACCGCATCGACGATATTTACAGATTTTTGACGCCTGCCATGAATGAGCAGCACGTCAACTTGAAAATAACAGGTGAAACAGCCACCCGGCACGCCGAAAACGGCGACGAGATCTTCTACTCCGCATATACGCAGCACACCAGCAACGGCTACGACCGCCAGGTGTGGGTGTACGAATCGGACATCGAGGTCACCTGGGTGGATGCAGACAATCCGGAAGATCGTCAAGCCGTCACGCTCCACGCGATCGGCACCAACGACGGCGGACCGGATAAAGCAAAAGGCAGCGCCCTCACCTACTGCCTCAAGTACTACCTTTTCGAGATGCTCGGCATTGATCAGGGTGCGGATGATCCTGACAACACTGAACACATCAGCGAACGGCCGCAGAACCAGGCAAGACCGCAGCAGACCGCAACCCAAAACGGTCAGCAAGGGCAGCAGGCTCCGCGAAAACTCACAGAAGCACAGATCGGCAGGCTATACCGAAAAGCCGAGGACGCCGGAATGAGCCGGGAGCAATGTGCGGCGCGGATCAAGCAACTATACCAGTGCGATGATCCTGCGGATCTGACGCGCGACCAGTATGACAGCATCTGCCGACAGCTGGACGAGGCAAGAACGGGCACACCATAACACAAGGAGGATAAAAAATGAATCAAGTGAACGAACTCGGGAGACTTACGAGAGATCCCGAGACAAGGTACTCAGCAGAGGGAAAAGCGGTCTCTCGCTTCACTCTCGCCGTCAATATGCCAAACAACAAGGCGGAGTTTTTCCCGGTTGTAGCTTTTGACAAGCTCGGAGAGTTTTGCGAGAAGCACCTCAAAAAAGGACGCCAGGTGGTAGTCTCCGGATCCCTGCACAACAACGACTGGGAAAAGGACGGACAGAAACACCGCCAGACCGAGATCATCGCGAAAAATATCTACTTCGCAGACTCAAAACCGCAGGATGCAGCAGGCGGATCAGAACCGGCAGACGACGGTTTCATGAACATCCCGGACGGCATCGACGAGGAGCTGCCATTCAACTAAGACAAGGAGGTGGTCAAGATGCAGGACACCACAAAAAAGAGCTTCCTGCTTTATCTGGACTACGCCGAGCACCTCGATCAGCTGACTGATGCAGAGTGCGGACAACTACTCCGGGCCATCTTCGCACATGAGGATCCGGAGCGACCAGAGCCCACATACCTGAGAGGAGCGGCGGCGATGGCTTACTCTTTCATAAAGGCGCAGCTCGACAGAGACCGCGAGGAGTACGAGAAAAAGTGCGAAACCAACCGAAAGAACGGTCTCAAAGGTGGGCGACCACCGAAACCGAAAGAAAGCCAAGAAACCGAACGGTTTTTTGAAAAACCCAAAAAACCCGATACAGATACAGATAATGATACAGATACAGATAATGATACAGATACAGAGACAATAAAAACACTTTCACCACCTGCGGCGGTGGATGCACCGAAAAAAGACCTGCAGGCGGAACGCTTCGACGAGTTTTGGAAGATCTACCCTCGCAAGGTCGGCAAGGCAGCAGCCCTCAAGTCCTGGAAAAAGATCAAGCCAACAGCTGAACTCTTTGAGAAGATCCTGACAGCTGTCGAAGCCGCAAAGAACTCCCAGCAATGGCAAAAGGATGGCGGTCAGTTTATACCACACCCTGCCACCTGGTTGAACCAGGGACGCTGGGACGACGAGCTCACACCTGCCGGAATGGTTGCAACATCAAAACCGGCAGCGGGACGCAAGGTGGACACCATGGGAGTGCTTGAACGCATCTACAGAGAGGAGGATGCAGCTGATGACAGTGAAAGAAACGGCGCAGGTCCTGGCGGCAATTTCCTCGGCCTACCCTAACCACGACCGCTTTGCATCAGAGCAGGCAGTCGAGGGGATGGCAAAGATCTGGGCGGCAACCTTTGCAGAGGATGACGCGAAGCTGGTGCAGCTGGCAGTCGCGAAGCACATCCAGACCAACAAATGGCCGCCAAGCATCGCGGAGATCCGCGAGATCATGTGGACCATACAATGCCCGGATATGATACAGCCTGACGAGGCGTGGATTGCAGTCACTGACCTGCTCTACACCTCCGGAGACTTCGGAGACGAAAGCGACAAGCTCCCGGATCTGATCAGAACGGCCGTCAAGGCGGTCGGATGGTCAAACCTGAGGGAACTGAGGCGCCAGGCTATCACCGGAGGAAAGCCCGGACTGGATCGCGTGGCATTTATGGATATATACCGCCCACTCTTTGAAAGAGAACGCCAGCGGCAGCAGGTGACGGCAAACGTGAGGAATACCATCGACGACATCACCGAGAAACTGGCGGGCGACGGTCGCAAGAAAATCGAAGCGGCCAGACGTGAGCGGGAGGATCGCGAGCAGACGCTCCGGCGCCTTGAGCTCGGATTGCTTAGAGGTAACTATTTAACCGCGGAGGATCCGGAAGTCCAACGCATCGAAGAAAAGGAGGAGTCCAACGAATGAGACACAGAAGCACGGACTGGATGATGGACCTCAACGACTTCGCTGACGGTGCTTTTCGCGAAAAGGTGAGCGAAGCACTGCTGCAGGTCGGTGAAAACATCCAGAACCCAAACACGGAGCCCACGACAAAGCGAAAAATCAACATCACCCTGACTTTTGCACCAAGCAAGAACCGCCAGGTGGTAGACACCCAGATCATGGTCACCACCAAGCTGGCAAGCACCGAAGCTATTGAGACACAGATGCTCATGGGGACAGATATGCGCACCGGCGAGGTCATGATCAGCGAATACGACGGCAACATACCGGGGCAGATGTCAATCAGGGAACTGGCGCAGACCGCCCCGGAAGTCATCGGCGAAGATAACGCCAGAATCATCAACGCCCAGGTGGTCGAAGAACCGGATCCGGCAACTCCGCCCATCGACCTGAGAAATAGAGGCAAAAGGCTCCGCGGAGCTGCTGCACTCGCTCCCATCCCTGGCGTTGACGTAGATCCTGAGACTGGCGAGATCTTAGATCCGCCAAACTATGATGCACTGGCCAAGATGGCAGCGGAGAACTGATGCGCTACGATGTCTTTTTACACCCGGACGGGCGGGCGGCCTGCCCGGAGTGTGGAGGAATGGTAAAAACGACCGCGAACATGGAGCACCTGCGGTGCCACGACTGCGGTCAGATCTTCAAAGTGAGCAACACAAACCCATATAACGAGAAAACGGTCACAGTCGAGCGACCGGATGCAAAGGAGGACACAAAATGATCAAAGAAGCACTGGCCTACATCACAGAGCTGGCCACAAAAGCAGAAAAGCCCGAGGTTTTAGAAATCAACGGCAAGACCTACTGCACCAAAAACCTGACCAGATACGACGAGGAGCCGATGGCGAAAAGCATCGAGGCAACAACCCTCACCGCTCTGGTGGACTACATCAAGCAAAAGAGGGACGAGCTCCGCGAGAGCATGATCATCCAGGTCGAGGACGAGACCACGGTGAGACTGTTTTCCGGACTCACAAAGGAGAGAAAGCGCGAGACGCTTTTCACAGTCAGAGCTCTCCTGCCCTCTTTTGATTTTGGTCACGAATATGACCAGGAGCGCTTCCTGATCTCTCTGCAGAGCTGCTTCAAGGAGTCGGATGATCGCACAGCTGTCGCAACGGTGGCGGCCAATATCACAGACCAGCAGAACGAGCAATACAGTGACGACGGAGTGACTCAGCAGGTGGTGATCAAGAGCGGCGTCGCTCATAAAGACAACGCCATCGTGCCGAACCCGGTCAACTTGACACCGTACCGCACCTTTTTGGAGGTGGATCAGCCTGCGAGCGACTTCATTTTCCGCATCCGCAAGAACGAGGGAAGCGCTCCGACTTTCAAGCTCGTGGCAGCAGACGGCGGAATCTGGAAAGCTGAGGCAGTGGCTAACGTCAAGAACTACCTCGAGGAGGCTTTGAAAGACATCCCGAACCGTGAGCAGATCACAATCATCGCATAAAAGAAAAGCACCGCCGTGGGACATTGTACTGACAATGCCCTACGGCATCACAGGAGCCCACACAATCACAAGGAGGAAACAAAATGGCAAGACCTAAGAAGAACCAGGAACCAGCAGCAGTCGCGGAAGAAACGACCGCCGCGGTGGAATACCAGAGCAGCAAGATCGTCATGATCAACACCGACCAGCTGGAGCATCACCCGGAGAACCCGAGAAAAGACCTCGGAGATCTCACTGAGCTGGTGGAGTCCATGAAAAAGAACGGCGTCATGCAGAACCTGACCGTCATCATCATGGTCGGCAAAGACATGGACTACAACGCGGACGTGCCAGTGGAACCTTTTGAAGAGAACCCGAACGGCTCAAAGGGTGAGCACCGCTACTTTGTACTGATCGGCAACCGCCGACTCGAAGCGGCAAGGATGGCAGGCATCAAGCAGCTCCCTTGCAGGATCCTCACCAGGATCCCATTCAAGACACAGCTCGGCATCATGCTCGAGGAGAATATGCAGCGCAACGATCTCACAATCTGGGAACAGGCGCAGGGCTTCCAGCTGATGCTCGACCTGGGCGAAACCATCGAGACCATTGAGAAAAAGACCGGCTTCGGCCACACAACCATCCAGCACCGCCTCAACATCGCAAAGCTCGACAGCAAGGTCATCCGGGAAAAGGAAAAAGACGACAGCTTCCAGCTTTCCCTCAAGGACTACTACGAGCTTGAGAAGATCAAGAACATTAAGACCAGGAACAAGGTGCTCAAGGAAGCGACAAGCTCCCAGGATCTCGTCCGGAGAGCTTTGCAGGAAGTAAGAGCCGAAAAAAGAGCCGAGCACGCCAAGGTGTGGCTTGAAATGCTGGACGCCAGAGGCATCACGGAAAACCCGGACGCCCGCAACGACTACGGCACCAAGTTTGAGACCTTAAAAGAGATCGACCTGGACGAAGAACCGGGCAAGCGTCTCCGCATCGAGGGCGTGGCAGACGGTGACGAGCTCTACTGGTGCGAAAGCTGGCGAGGTCTCAAGATCTGCCGGGCAAAGAAGAAAGCCAAGGACGTGGAGAAGCAGCTCTCACCCTGGGAGAAAGAACAGAAAGAAAAAGAGAAAAAGCGCAAGCAGATCAAGAGCCTCACAAAGGCAGCAGGCGCCGAGATCCTTGACTTTATCAAGAATATCATCGACGGCCGCGTGGATCCCATCAAGCCGGAGGAATCCGTCCCGGCGGTATGGTCCGCTCTCGTCACCTTTGACACCTACATCAGCCTGGGCGATGGCTTGAGCTATATCACCGGCAAAGACAAGTGGAACCTCAAAGCAGACGAGAAAAAAGCAGCTGCAGACCTTTTCAAGGGCCTGCCTATTGACCAGCAGATGCTGATCATGTTGAAGAGTGAGCTCGGACGCATCGAGCTGGCAAACTATGACTGCACCGCCAAAGAGGAAAGCATTGAAAAGATGGCGGCCATGGTCGGAGCTCTTGAGCTTTACGGCTTCGGATGGTCAGACGACGAGCTCAGACAGATCGCAGACGGAACCCACGAACTCTACGAGAAAATGGATCTGGATGATCACCCTGAGGATGACTACGATGACGACGACACCGACGACGGTGACGATGAATAAAGGAGGGTGGCTATGAATAAAACCTGCAAAGGCTGCTACGCAGCAGAAACCGGCGGGCATCCAATGAGCGGAGAAGCTCACGGCTGCACTCTAAACTATAAAACGGACGGCAAAGGGCATCCGCTGGAGGAGTGCCCGAAGCCAAAGAGCTGGAAACAGCTCGACAGAGAAAAGCCAAAGGAATAAAACCACGGACGAGCTCCGGCGCACTCTTTTGTGCGCTGGTGCAGCAGTCCAGGAGCCCACACAAGAAAAAACAAGGAGGAAAACCATGCAGAACTCAATGACAGGCCTGAAAAACTACCTTTTCGAGCAGATCGAGAGGGTAAACGATGACGAGCTGGATGATGAGGGGCTGGAAAAGGCGATTAAGCGCAGCAAGGCAATCACTGAGAGCGCCAAGACCATCGTCGAGATCCACAAGACGCAGCTGGACGCGCTAAAGTATGCCACCGAGGAGCTCGGTCTCGAAGTCACACCGGAATCCGCAAAGCAAATGCTGATTGGGACGGATGTGGTGGTTGACGAATCTGGAAAAGTGGGGGGGTGACGGACGATGCCCCGTAAAATATACCCACCAGAGCTTGAGAAATACGTCCGCGAACACTTCAAGACTCTCACCATCAAACAGCTGGCGCCAAAGATCCGGGAAGATCTCGGCATAAACATTACACCGGCACAGCTGAAAGCCTACACTCACAACCACGGGATCCACTACGGCAGAGCCGGAAAGAAAATAGACGCGCAAAGACTTACAACACCGGAGCAGGATGCTTTCATACTGGCCAACTATAAAGGAACCGGACACCAGGCGATGGCCGACCTCTTGAACGAGCACTTCGGCACCAGCTTCACAAAGGAACAGGTCAAAGCATACTACGCAAGGAACAAGCTCGACAGCGGTCGCACCGGTTATTTTGTCAAAGGGCAGCAGTCCTGGAACAAAGGACTCAAGCAGACCGACTTCATGAGCACCGAGGCTATTGAGAGAACCAAGGCGACACGCTTCCAAAAAGGTCAGGTACCACACAACGGAGGCACACCGATCGGAACCGTGAGGCTCAGGCAGGCAACAAAGAACAAGCCGCACTCTCACCCATATTACTGGGAAAAGGTTGCAGAGCCGAACCGCTGGAGGTTAAAGCATCAGCTCGAATGGGAACGCCACAACGGACCGATCCCGGACGGCTGCATGGTGACCTTTGCAGACGGCAACACGCTCAACTACGACATCAGCAACCTGCTCCTGGAGACCAAAGCACAGCACGCGGTCAAGAATCGCCACCACTTACATGGCAGCGACATCGAGACCGGTGAAGTGGCCAACGCCATGGCCGACCTGATGATCGCAACAACGGCAGCAGGCCAAAGGCGAAAGAAACAACGAAAAGGGAGGAAAAAGACAGAATGAAAAAACTGCTTTATATCTGCTCACCTTGCAGAGGCAACGACGGAAACTACGAGCACAACATCGCGATGGCTCAGGAATACTGCCAGCTGGTCATGCTGACACTGCCCGACTACATACCGATCGCTCCGCACGTGTACTTCACCCAGTTTTTGGATGATACAAACGAGGCGCAGAGGACGCTCGGCATGGATGCAGGCATCGAACTCCTCAGCCGGTGCGACGGTATGCTCGTTTTTTATATGCAAAACCCGAGCGCCGGGATGCGCAGGGAGCTGAAATACGCCAAAGAGCACAACATCCCGATCATGGACGCCGCGGAGGTATTCAAAGAGCTCCCGGATCTTCTGCCTGCTGCCGTGGAAGCTGGCACGCCTGCTGCCGCTCCGCTTTTAAGAGAGGCCCATCCTGCTGCAATGGACGAGATCATGGCACAGTTTCAAAAGCAATTTGATCCTGCTGCCGCTCCGGGCTTTATGAGGAGCGCAACATGACAGCCGGAAAGAACCAGGAGGGATACCCAGATCCAACAGCCACCGAGGCGGTGGAAAGTGTCGAGAGATACGAAAGAGCCATGAGGGGCAGGCGCTCGCGTGCAGCAGGTGAGCACTTTGAGAACCTGATCAGCTCAAGTCTCGCGTGGTACGAATCCATGGGCGTGGCATTTATTGAAAAGACACCGGAACCGATGCGACCACTCAGGAAGCCAAACCGACAGGGCCAGTTTTTAGCTTGCTACACCAAGCAGGGACAGCCGGACTTCAAGGGCACCCTCACAGGCGGCCGCTCGGTCGTTTTTGAGGCAAAGCACACAGACGGCGACCGGATCACATACGACAGACTCACCGAGGAGCAAGTGGAGGCACTGGCCAGACATCACAAGCTCGGAGCTGCCACCTTTGTGCTGGTGAGCTTCGGACTCCAGGACTTCTACCGGATCCCCTGGGAGACGTTCCGAGACATGAAAGAGATCTACGGGCGCAAGTACATCCGCCAGGACGAGCTTGAGAGCTGCCGCGTGGATTTTATGAGCGGAGTGGTCAAGATGCTGGAGGGCATCGAGATCACCTACGGAGAGGAGGACGAGGATGAACAAAGCAATGCTAAGCAGTAAGGCGATGAACTGGTGCACTCCTGCAGACTTCTTTGAGAAGCTCGACAAGGAGCTCCACTTCAACCTGGATCCTGCTGCAACACATAAAAGCGCCAAGTGCGCGAACTACTTCACACCGGAAGAAAACGGCCTGGAACAATCGTGGGGGGGGGTACCGAGTGTTTTGCAATCCTCCATACGGTCGGCAAATTGCTGACTGGGTGCGCAAAGGCTTCCGGGAATCCCAAACGCCGGGCACGATGGTTGCCATGCTGATCCCGGCAAGGACGGACACACAATACTGGCACGACTACATCCTGGGCGGCAAGGCCGACGAGGTGCGATTTATAAAAGGCCGGCTCAAGTTTACAGACGAGGACGGCCGCGCAACAGATCCGGCGCCTTTTCCATCGGCTCTCGTTATATGGAGAAGCCCAGAACAGAGAAACATACCGACCAACTGCATCACAATGTAACGCCTGGCAGCAGGCGAGAAAAGGAGGAGAAACATGAACGCAACAGCTATCTGCATCACATTGATCATCTGCGCCACGCTGGTGATCCTGACCATCATCAACAAAGGCGGCAATGGCAGCAGTCGTAAGGGTAAACACGAAAAGGACGGCGAATGATGAAAGCGATTACCATAAGACAACCATGGGCGCAGCTGATCGCCCTGGGTGAGAAGAAAATCGAGACCAGAGGATGGAGAACATCCCACCGCGGCCCGATTGCCATCCATGCCGGACTCATGAAAGCACAGCCCGACGTCCTGACAAGGGATGGCAGACGTCTCGCCGACGAACTCCTAAAGGACATACCTAAACCGCTGCCACATGGAGCCATCATAGCGGTGGTCGATCTCGTGGACGTGGTGCCGCTCTCCAAGGAATACGTGGAACAGCTCACGCTCCAGGAGAGGACGTTCGGCGACTACCGTCCCGGACACTTTGCCTGGGTGCTCGGCAACATCCGACCACTCTCTCATCCGATTGAGTGGCGCGGGCAACAGGGCTTGTGGACGATATACGACGACGCACGGATATGGGAGGAGGTGCAGCAGTGAGAAATGTCGCAGGCGTATGGGCGGCGGCCGATGTCCTAAACGGTAAGCACCCATTTATAGCAGACAACCGGCAGCAGGCGAAGAAACAAAATAACACCGGCTATGGCTTCCAGGAAATCTTCGAGAACCAGCTCAAGACGCTCACCACCACGGAGACCATCCGCCTGAACACTGAACCGAAAGAAACCGAACAAAACCCAAAGAAAGCGGTCGGTTATTAGAAAGAGGAGGAAAGATATGATAACAGACGAGGAGTTTGACGGCTTCCGCAAGGCAATGAAAGAAGTCGCAGACAAGAAGATGCGCAAGCTCTCAAAGAAGCTCGAACACTGGGCTGGCATATACTTCGGCGAGCCGGTGGCGATCATATACGCAAGAAAAGGCGCGGTCGTAGAGACCGAGGACGGCGAGAGGTGCATCATTGAACCATCAGGAGGCAAACCATGGGGAAAGAAAAAAGACAAGGAGCCTACTTCAAAATAACACCGAACCCATCCGGCCAGATGAATCCCGGAGACGTCACCTGCTGCCCTCTGGTCTCCAATGTGGGTACCTGGGACGAGGTAAAGGACAAACACCACGACTGGGAGCTCTCCGAGTGTCCTGAGTGCGGTGCCGAGATCTGGCTCTCCACCATCGCGGTGGCGCTGATCCGGGAGGGCGGACGATACGCCTGCACCAAGTGTGCGCTTCAAGGTGCAGCAGGAGGAACCGCCGAGGATCTCAAACGCATCCGAAAGGAGCACGGCCATGGGTAAGAGGACAAAGATGCAGCAGGGGCAGCAGGACAAGAAATACCGACAGCTCTGCGATGACCTTGCACGCATCGCCTCTACTCTCTCCGGAGAAGATCAGAAAACGGTCGAGGAGGCGGCGGATATTATATACGACTACACCGGCGCGGTGGAAATGACTGCCAGGCTGGTGAATCAATACGAAACGGCGGCGGAGCCAACAAGACGAGGCGGTGGGATCTTCTACTGCCCGTCCTGCTGCCGGAGGATAAGCGCAAACAACGAGCATTGCCACTGGTGCGGCAAGCTGCTCGAATGGTAGAAAAAAGCACCAAAATCAACAAGAAACGGGGGACATATTATGTCAAAAGAACCAAAGGAAACCAAAGCAGAACCAAAGCAAAAAGGGACTGCTACCGGCGTGCCGGTTTATTGTGCACATGACAAGATCGTGGATACGGTAAAGCTGGTACCGAACCCGGCAA
>ODAJ014751810.1_pt1 | contig 17461 bp, 13 predicted proteins | sample 1539241 | NCBI WGS metagenome assembly ODAJ01 (sample SAMN02144231, study PRJEB22623) | gut metagenome | biome: sheep rumen | host: Ovis aries | place: New Zealand
CGACCACACCAAGGGCTACAAGTTCTCCACCTACGCCACCTGGTGGATCCGCCAGGCCATCACCCGCGCCATCGCCGACCAGGCCCGCACGATCCGCATCCCGGTGCACATGGTCGAGACCATCAACAAGACCATCCGCGTCTCCCGCCAGCTGCTGCAGGAACTGGGCCACGACCCCAGCGCCGAGGAGATTGCCGACGAGATGGGCATGCCCGTCGAGAAGGTGCGCGACATCCTGAAGATCGCACAGGAGCCCGTGTCGCTCGAGACGCCCATCGGCGAGGAGGAGGACTCCCACCTCGGCGACTTCATCCCCGACGAGGACGCCTCCGAGCCCTCGGAGGCTGCCAGCTTCTCCCTGCTGCGCGAGCAGCTCGAGGAGGTGCTCGACACCCTCGCCCCGCGCGAGAAGAAGGTGCTGGAGCTGCGCTTCGGCATCGTCGACGGCCGCACCCGCACGCTTGAGGAGGTCGGCAAGGAGTTCAACGTCACCCGCGAGCGCATCCGCCAGATCGAGGCCAAGGCCCTGCGCAAGCTGCGCCACCCCAGCCGCTCGAAGAAGCTGAGAGACTTTTTGAATTGAGTCACACCTGTCATTAAGGGGCTGTCTCAAAACGCCGTGTCATTCTGAGCGAAGCGAAGAATCTTTTCCTGAAAAGTTTTTGTAAACCTGCAAAAGAAAGATCCTTCGTCACTTCGCTCCTCAGGATGACAAAACGGGTACCGTTTTGAGACAGCCTCTTTTTCATGCCTGCCGTTTTTTCATGCCTGTAAACCCGGCTCTTGCGCTTCACCGATTTGCTGTGATATGATAGCTTTATCTATTCCCGGAGGTGTGCGATGAGCAATCCGATCATCAGTACCGGCATTCAGGGGCTGGACAAAGCCCTGGACAGCCTGCGAGGCGGCGATATCGTCGCCTGGCAGATGGAGAGCATCGGGGACTATATGTTCGTGGCGACGCAGTTTGTCACGGACGAGGTGCCCACCGGCCGCCGCATGGTCTATTTCCGCTTCGGCGAGCACGAGGAGCTGATCCCCACCGCCGCCCTGCAAAAGCGCGGCGCCAACGTCGTGCGCTATGAGCTCGACCCCTCCGTGGGCTTCGAGACCTTCGCCGTGCAGGTGCACCGCATCATCTCCTCCGAGCCGGCGGACAGCTTTTTCCTCTTCGACTGCCTGTCGGAGATGCAGAAGCACTGGTTTTCCGACCTCATGGTCTGCAACTTCTTCGAGCTGACCGGCGAATTCATCCGCGAGCGCGGCGCGCTGTGCTATGTGGCGCTGGAATACGCGCGCCACACCTACGAGACGATCGCCCGCATCCGCCACGCAACCTCGGTGCTGCTGAACATCCGCACGATGGGCGGCATGACCTACATCCACCCGGTCAAGGTGCAGGGGCGGCGCACGCCGACGATGTATTTCCCGCTGCGCGTGCACGGCACGCACTGCGAGACCATCACCTCCAGCGCCGAGACCTACGCCATTTTCGACATCTTCACCCAGACCGGCGAGCACCGCGACTGCTGGGACAGCATGTTCGACTCGGTCGATCCGGCGCATCCGGAGCCGGAGGACGAGGAGGGCTACGCGCTCAAGGAGCACATCATGAAATGCCTGCTCGGCACCGAGCCGCAGCGGCTGGAGCTGTGCCGGAAATATTTCTCGATGCGCGACCTGATGGAGATCAAAAAGCGCGAGATCGGCACCGGCTGCATCGGCGGCAAGTCCGTGGGCATGCTGCTGGCGCGCAACATCATCCGCGACACCGATCCCGAGCTCTACGCGCGCCGCATCGCGCCGCACGACTCCTATTACATCGGCGCGGACGTCTTTTACACCTACGCCGTGCAGAACAACATCTGGGAGCTGCGCACGAAGATGGAAAAGCCCGAGGACTATCTCGCGCTGGCCGGCGCCGTGCATGACCGGCTGCTCAACGGCAGCTTCATGCCCTCCATCCGCGAGCAGTTCCAGTCGGTGCTGGAATACTTCGGCCAGTCGCCGATCATCGTGCGCTCGAGCTCCCTGCTCGAGGACGGCATCGGCAACGCCTTCGCCGGCAAATACGAGAGCGTGTTCTGCCCCAACCAGGGCAGCCTGGAGGAGCGATACGAGGAATTTGAAAACGCGGTGCGCACCGTCTACGCCAGCACGGCCAGCCCCGCGGCCTACCGCTACCGCGCCGACCGGAACCTGCTCGAGCGCGACGAGCAGATGGCGCTGCTCGTCATGCGCGTCAGCGGCGACTGCCACGGGGACTACTACTTCCCGCACATGGCGGGCGTGGGACATTCCAAAAATCTCTACGTCAGCAGCCAGAGCGCCGCGAAGAGCAACAAGGGTATGCTGCGGCTCGTGTTCGGCATGGGCACCCGCGCCGTCGACCGCGAGGCGGACGACTACGCCCGCTTCATCCGCCTCGACGCGCCGACCGCCCCGCCGATGGTGGCCTACGGCGACGAATACAAATACAGCCAGCACAAGGTGGACGCGATCGACCTGAAAAACAACCGCTTCACCACCGTGCCGCTGGAGGCGCTCGATCTCGGCACGCTGCGCGCCGACCGCTGGCTGTTCATGGAGCCGGATCTCGCCACCGCCGCGCGTTACCGCGAGCTCGGCCTCGTCGGCGAGCCGATCCCCAACATCATGAACTTCGACAAGCTCCTGCGGCGCACGGATTTTGCCGCCGTCATGACGCGCGTCATGGCGATCGTGGCGGAGAAATACGAATACCCGGTGGACGTGGAATACGCCGTCAACTTCACGCCGGACGGCGACTACGGCATCAACCTCCTCCAGTGCCGCACCCTGCAGGCCAGCGGCCTCGGCCACGCGGGCGTCAAGCCCCGGGTGACGGACTATTACTGGCGCATCAAGGGGAATTTCATGGGCGGCAACGCGGCGCTGCCGGTGCGCTACGCGGTGTTTGTCAAGGTCGAGCCCTATCTCGCGCTGTCGGAGCAGCAAAAATACGCCGTGGCGCGCCAGATCGGCGAGCTCAACCGCCTGCTGCGCGGGAAATATGCGATCCTGCTCGGCCCCGGCCGCTGGGGCACCACCACGCCGAGCCTGGGCGTGCCGGTGGGCTTTGCGGAGATCAACAACTACATCAGCATGTCGGAGTTGGCCTACAGCTCCCACGGCCTGCGCCCGGAGCTGAGCTACGGCAGCCACTTCTTCCAGGATCTCGTCGAGACCGGCATTTTCTACACGGCGATCTACCAGGGCGAGCGGGACTGCGACTTCAACGAGGCGCTCTTTGACGCCTGCCCGGACGTCTACCGGGAGCTGAGCGGCGACGAGCAGCTCGCGGGGGTCATCCGGGTCTGCGACCTCGGGGAAGGCGGCGCGATCCTCTATTCCGAAACGGAGAGCCAGGAGTGCTTCCTCGGCAAGCTGTGATACTGTTTTCCAATAAAATGCTTCATTTTATTGGAAAGGCATCGCGTAAAACGCGCTGCCAGTTTTGTGCCTCAGGGCAGAAAAACAGCACGGCGAATACGCATCACGTATTCGCCGTGCTGTTTTATATTTTTATCGTGTCCTTTATGCCTTCGCCTGTTCCTTTTTTCCGATCTTCGCGGTGTAGCGGAAGAGGATCGGATAGACGGCGATGACGGCGAAGATAACGATCGCGTAGCGCCCGGAGCGGATCGCATGCGCGGCAAAATCGCCCGCGTCCAGCAGCGCCTTCGGGAAGGGCAGCTTGAGCAGGGTATTGAGCCCGAAATAAATCGCGCCGCCGCCCGCGATGCGCAGGATCGAGCGGATCGGGCTGCGGGTGTTTTCAAAGCGCACATACTTTGCCTCGAAGGGCTCGGCAAAGACGAAGCCGACCAGCATGCCGAAGGCGGTGAAATAGTCGCTGCTGGTGCAGTAGAAAAAGCCGGGCAGCGCCGTGAGGACGATGATCGCGGAGAAGACCCAGCGGTTTTTGACTGTTTTCCGCAGCCAGGGGATGAAGAAAATCACCAGCGCGCCGAGGGCCCAGCCGGCCAGCACGTCCGTCGGGAAGTGCGCGCCGACCACCACGCGGGAAACACCCACCAGCAGCGGCAGCACAAAGGCCAGCACTGTGGCCCATTTCTTTTTCAGGCACAGCGCGGCGGAGCCGTAGATCGTGGCAGCGCCCGAGGAATGCCCGCTCGGGAAGGAATAGCCCTGCGCGGCGACGTCGAATTTGTCAGCTTTCGGCTCGATCATGCGCAGCAGGTCGATCCTGTCGCTGCAGAAATAGGGCCGCAGGCGCAGCGCGAGGTTTTTGATCATCGGGTTCCAGACGTTCGCCACAAGGAAGTTCATGCCGATGAATTTGCCGAATTCCTTGTCATAGCACCAGTAGAAAAAGCCCATGATGACGATCAGCATCAGCTCCTCGCCGAACATCGACAGCTGCGAGATCACCGAGATGGCGCCCGCGCCGAGATGGGCCTGCAGCCACTCCATCAGCGCGATCTCCCAGCCGAAGAAAAAGCGGTTGCCCTGCGCGGCAGCGGCGGTCAGAAATGTCATACGCGGTTCCTCCTTTATTCAATCATGAGCAGATGCTCCCGCCCGTCAAGGCGGTAGCGAACGACCAGATGCAGTCCCTCGGCGAAGACCTGGAGCTTCTCCGCGGCGCGGTTTTTCAGCAGCTGCGCGTAGGCCGCGCGGGCGTCGGGCGTGTATTTGCCCATGTTGTCCGAGCAGAGCAGCATCCCGCCGAAAAGGCTGTTGACCGTGGCGAGGACGTGCTTCTGCCGCGCCGACAGCTTAATATTGTCGCTGCGCAGGAAAAAGACGTCGGGGTCGTTGATCCAGGCGCGGCCGTTGAGCTGTCGGCGGAAGATCGTGTTGCCGATCGCATGGCGGGTGGACAGGTGCTCCCGGTGGATCTCGCGCATCAGGCGCCGCCCCTCCCAGTCGAGGCCCACGTCGCAGCTGATGCGGCAGTAGTCCACCAGCCCGAAGGCGGGCATCAGCGGCACGCCGCAGCCGAGGATCGGCCTGTCGCCGCACAGCTCCCGCAGCCACTCCATCGCGCGCGTCATGCGCCCGGCGCGGCTCTCGCGCTCATTGCCGTAGGGCGCGGCACCGTAGAGGAAGTCGAGCTTGACAAGATCGAAGCCCCACTCGTCGAACACGCGGCGAAAAACCCGCGTCAGATAGTCCTTCACGCCGGGGTGGTCGATATCCAGCGCGTAGAAGCCGCCCCAGGCGATGCCGCAGCGCACGGGCTTTCCCTCATGCCGCAGCAGCCAGTCCGGGTGCTCGGCGATGAGCCGGGAGCCCTTCTGCGCCACGAAGGGCGCGAGCCACAGCCCGGCCTTGAGGCCGCGCTCGTGGATCTCCTCCACGATCGGCTTCAGGCCGCGGGGAAATTTCTTCGCGTCGGTCTCGAGCCAGTCGCCCACGGCAGGCTCGAAGCCGTCGTCGATCTGGAACAGGTCGCCGGGCCGCAGCACCTCGGCGCAGCCCCGGAGATCGTCCAGGATCGTCTGCTCGCTGATCTTCTGATAGCGATTATACCAGCTCGAATAGCCGGTGAGCTTCTCGGTCGTGCGCGGGTGCACGCCCATCGCCTCAAACCAGCCGTCAAAGACCTCGTCCTCGCTCCCCTCGGCGACATAGAGGTCGAAGGCGTGGAATTCGCCGCCCCCGTGCTGCACGCCCCGGCAGTCGCGCGTCAGCGACAGCAGCCCCCGGTGCGTGTCGTAGCCGAAGACCGTGTAGCCCGGGCGCTCGTCGAGGGAGGCAAAGAGCTCAAAGCGCCGGCCGGTGCGGAAATAGCACCAGCTCTCGCCGTGCGTAAAGCCCGGCTTGTTGGGATAGTCCACGAAGTAATAATCCCCGTAGATATCCAGACCGAGGCGCTTGACAAGCGCCGTCGGCAGATGGCTGAGGTCGCGGATGCGGTTGAGGCGGCCGTATTCCGGGCAGTAGGTCCAGCTCTGGAAGCCGTTCATGAAGATCCGCTCCCGCTCGGAGCCCTGCCGATGCAGCTCGGCGCTCACGCGGTAGAGCTTCGAGCGCGGCAGCACGGGCGTGACGCGGTTGACGCCGGGGCGCAGCTCGATGCTGCCCCTCAGCTCCTCCGGCCCGTGCCCGCAGAAATAACGGATCGTATATGTAAGCTCCATCGCTTACGCCTCGACCGTAAAGTGCAGCGACACGTCGCCGGCCTGCCCGCCGCGGACCGTGAGAGTGGCCCGGCCGCTCCTGCCCTTCGTGCGCAGGTAGCAGCCCGTCATGCCGCCCTCGGCGGTGATGAGCGCGGGGCCGACCAGCTCCGCCGCGCCGCGCAGCTCGAGCTTCAGCGGAAGCTGGGCATAGGGCGTGAGATTGCCGTTTTCGTCCAGCACGCGGATGCGCACGGCGGCCATGTCGTAGGTGTCGCCCTCGCGCAGCGCGGTCTTGCTCGCGCGGACCTCGAGATGCAGCTTCCTGCTCGGGCCGTAGGTGCGCGAGGCGACGACCTTGCCGTTTTTTTTCGCGTCGAAGCGCCAGACCGTGGCCTCGCCGCCCCAGTTGCCGACATATTTGCCGTAGAGCGCAGCGGCGTCGGCAAAGCTCATCTGATAGCGCGCGAAGGCAAAGAGGAACTTCGCCTTGACGTTGAGCGGCAGGTTGTTCGTGCCGTATTTGCCCGCGGCTTGCAGGCAGTCGCGCACGAAGGCGGCCTTCTCCCGGTCAAAGCCCTCCTGGCTGACGAGCAGATCGCCGATCAGATCGTCCACCGGGATCGGCCCGTGGGGCAGGGCCTGCCAGCCGTGGGGCCGGAAGGTCGTCACATAGGCGTCGTTTTTATAGAGCTCGACCTCGTCGGCGTTGGTGAAGAGCCAGGGGTGGCCGATCTGTCCGCCGGGGTAGTCGCCGATGTCCATCGTGGAGCTGAGCTCCAGCACCGGCTGCGCTTCGCCCTGGCTGGCATAGGTCGCCGCGGCGAGCTTGGGATTGCGGAAGAAGTCCAGCACGCCGTGGTAGCAGACCCGGTCGCCGGAGCCGAAATCCTTGTGCGTCGGATAGTCGAACATGCACCAGCCGAAGCAGCCGGCGTGCTCGCCGTCGGCGAGGGCCGCGTCCTGCACGCGGGCGTGGCGCAGCGCGTGCTCCTGCCGCCTTTCCCAGGTGTCAAAGGGCTTGGTGGGGAACATGTGGCCGTTGCACTCGGAGATCAGGAAGCCCTTTTCCATGTCGGTGGTGATTTTGCTCTTGGGCCTGCAGCCGGGATTGTCGCCGGTGTGGGAGAAGTCGTTGAAGGCGTAGACGTCCTCCAGCAGGCTGCTCTTTTCCAGATAGCGCACGCCGGAGGTCTGGCGGCTGGGGTCGAGCTCATGGGCCAGGGCGTTGGTACGCCGATAGAGCTCGTCGTCGTCCTGGCTCTCGTTGATGCGCACGCCCCAGAGGACGATGCTCGGGTGGTTGCGGTACTGCGTCACCATCTCGCGCACGTTCTCCACGGCCTGGTCCTTCCAGGCCGCGTCTCCGATGTGCTGCCAGCCGGGGATCTCGGTGAAGACCAGCAGCCCCAGGCGGTCGCACTCGTCGATGAAGTACTGGCTCTGCGGATAGTGCGAGGTGCGCACGGCGGTGCACTGCAGCTCCTCCTTGAGGATGCGCGCGTCCTCGCGCTGCAGATGCTCGGGCGCGGCGTAGCCGATATAGGGATAGTTCTGGTGGCGGTTCAGACCGCGCAGGAAGAACTTTTTGCCGTTGAGATAGAAGCCGTCGGCCTTGAACACCGCCGTGCGGAAGCCGAACTTTTCGCTCACGCGGTCGATGACCTCGCCGCGCTCGTCCATCAGCTCCGCCTCGCAGGTGTAGCGCACGGGGCTGTCGGCCTCCCAGGGTCTGGCGTCGGGCACACGCAGCTCAAAGTCCGCGTTCCCGGTCTGCTCGGCCACAACGCGGCCCTCCCCGTCGCGGATGCGGACGCGGGCCTTGCCGATGCGCCCCGGGCGTCCGTCGATCGTGAGCTTCACGACGGCGCGGTCGAGCGCCGGGGTGCTGACGAAGAGATCCTGAATATAGTTTTTGCTGCGCACGTCCAGCCAGGCCTCGCGGTACAGACCGCCGAAGGTCAGATAGTCGATCACGAAGCCGAAGGGCGGCACGCTCCCGTTTTCGGTGCAGTCGAGCCTGACGGCGACGGTGTTTTCCCCGCCGTACTCGACAAGGTCGGTGATCTCCACGCGGAAGGCGGTGTAACCGCAGCGGTGGGTCGCCGCCTCGCGGCCGTTGAGATAGACCGTGGCGATATGCCCGGCCGCGTCAAACTGCAGGAAAAGGCGCTTGCCGCGGTATTCCTCGGGGATGTCGAGGGCGCGGCGGTAGCCGCAGAGCATCTCGTAATCCTCCGGCCCGGCATAGTGCAGCGGGATCTCCCGCACGGTATGGGGCAGGCAGACCTCCCGGCTCTCGCCGTTTCCGGCGAGGAAGTCCTCCGTCCACCGCTCGGTGAACTGCCAGCCCCTGCAAAGACTCATCATGAAACATCACGCTCCAGTCTGTTTTTTTCGGTATCTGCTATTTTAGCATCATTGCCCCTTTTAGACAATCGGTAAATTCAGATAATGTTGAAAAGCGCCGGCGGGCATGCTATGATGAGGCAAAGGAGTTGAGCGCCGTGTTTCTGCCGGAGGTACGCTGCCGGGAGGATGTTATCCGCCTCGTGGACGAGCTGGGCTTCCTGCCCTATTTCAAGGGGGAGATCCCCGGCTTTTCGATCGAGGAGAACTGCCGCTGCTTCTGGGGCACACCGGATAATCCGGACTGTCCCTGGGACTGGAAGGGCCCGATCATCCGCGAGGGCGGCTGCGCCTACGGGAAATTTTACCGCGGGCGGGCGCTTTACATCAGCCGGGACTGGTTTGCGGACTTTGCCAACTACCGCCGCGACGGCTATGACTACGACGCGCGCGTGGACGACGGGTTGGCCCGGCACAAGGACGGGCGCATCATGGAGCTGCTGACGGAGCGCTCGCCGCTTGTTTCCAAAGAGCTGCGCACTCTCGCCTGCCTGAGCGAGGAGAGCCGCAGGGGCTTCGACCAGAGCCTGGTGTTTCTGCAGATGCAGGGCTACGTGACCGTGTCGGACTTCGTCTATCAGACCGACCGGTACGGCAGGCCCTTCGGCTGGGGCCTGGCGCAGTACGCCACGCCCGAGCAGCATTTCGGCGCGGATTTTACCGACCGGGTCTATGCCCGCGAGCCGGAGGAATCCGCCGCGCGCATCCGCGAGCACCTCACCAAGCTGCTGCCCCAGGCGACCGACGCGCAGATTTCAAGATTTCTGGGATAAATCACGGGAACTTTTTTCTTCCCGCCGCGTCAAAGCCAACGAAGGATAAATGAAACGGAGGAATCTGCCATGAAAAAAAGCCTTGCACTGATTCTCTGCACCCTGATGCTCCTGTCGCTGTGCGCCTGCGGCAGCAGCTCGCAGTCCGCCAAAGGAGCAAGCTATTATGACGCCGCGCCCGCCGAGGCGCCGACGGCGATGGAGGAGGCGTACTGGGACGAGGACGAGGCCGGCGGCTTTGCCGTCAACAGCGCCGACATGAAGTCCGCCGAGATGCCCAGCCCGGACGCGCCGGAGGCCGCCGCGCCTGAGCTCCAGCCGGAAAAGATCATCTATTCCGCCGACGTCACCGTGGAGACCACCGAGTTTGAGCTGACGCTGGAAAAGCTGCAGAGCCTGGTGCAGCAGCTCGGCGGCTTTGTCGAGTCGAGCAGCATCAACGGCAGCAACTACTACAGCCAGTCCCGCGGCTACGCCAATTCCCGCAGCGCAAGCTACATGCTGCGCGTGCCGAGCGCGCGCTTTCATGAGTTGATGGGCTCGCTCTCCACCCTCGGCAACGTCCCCTATTCCCACACCTACACCGAGAACATCTCCGCGCGCTACTACGACGTGCAGGCGCGCCTGACGGCCTATCAGACCCAGGAGCAGCGGCTGCTGGAAATGATGGAGATGGCCGAGACCGTGTCCGACGTCATCGTGATCGAGGATCGGCTGACCGAGCTGCGCTACCAGATCGAGAGCCTGCAGTCCTCGCTCAACAACTGGGACCGGCAGGTGAGCTACAGCGGCATCTCCGTCTCGGTCAACGAGGTGACGATCTACACCCCGGAGGCCAGGCTCAGCTACGGCCAGCGCCTCGGCCTTGCCGTCCGCAACGGCCTGCAGGGCGTCGCGGACTTCTTCAGCGATTTCCTGCTCTGGTTCCTGGAGGCCCTGCCCGCGCTGCTGATCCTCGCGGTCGCGGTCGTGATCGTGATCGTCCTGATCCGCCGCGGAGCCAAGAAGCGCCGCGCCCGCAAGGCGGCTCCCGCCCCGCAGAGCGTGAACGCCTCCTCCGAGACCCCCGGCCTCGGGAAGTGAGTTTTTAGAGTTTAGTTTTTAGTTTTTAGAAGAACGGGCAGAGGACGCCAGACATTACGTCAAAAACGGGGACTGCCGTTTTTCCCGTAGGGGACGGCCCCCGGACGTCCCGGCAGAAAAGAATATAAACAACAGGAAACGTTCGGCGAATCCGCTACAATGATGGATTCGCCGAACGTTTCTTCTAAAAACTAAAAACTGAAAACTAAAAACTATTCCTTGAGCCTGCCGGGGCTGGTGCCGAAGGTCTCGCGGAAGGCGCGGTGGAAGGCCGAGTAGTCCGAAAAGCCGCAGTCCGCAGCGGCGCGGGAGGCGGGAAGGCCCTCGCGGATCAGGCGCGCGGCCTGGATCAGCCGCTTCTGGCGCACATAGGCGTGCACGGTCATGCCGGTCTGCGCCTTGAACAGGCGCATGAAATGATAGCGGCTGAGCCAGACCTGCTCGCAGAGCGTCTCCACGGTCAGCTCCCGGCCGAGGTTTTCGTTGATGTAGCTGAGCGCCTGCGCGATCTTCGGGTCGCTCGCCGTGTCCGCGCCGCGGGGGATCGAGGCGCTGACCGAGAGGCGGTTGACGTGCACCAGCAGACGAGAGATGCAGCTGTCGCGCAGCAGCTGCGCCCCGAGCTCCCGGTCGCCGATCAGCGCCTCATAGGAGCTGATCGCCTCCGCCAGCGCCTTTTTCTGCATCTCGTCCGGCGTCAGCAGGTACTGCCGGCTCTGATCGGCCCAGTCAAAGCAGTCCATCAGCCCGACGCCGGGCGCGCTGCGCTCGAAAAAGCGCCGGTCGAGATAGACGATCACGCGGTCGTAGGGGACGGCGCGGTCGATGACGGCCTTGTGGATCGTGTGGTGCTTGACCAGCAGCACGTCCCAGGGGCGCAGGGAATAGGTCATCGTCTCCACCGTGTAATCCACACGCCCGGAGAGCAGCAGCACGATCTTGTCAAAATCGTGAAAATGGAAGTCCCGCTCCTGCCCGGCGGTGTCGCGCAGATGAAAAAAGTGGTAGTTTTCCTCCAGATAGCCCTCCCGGGCAAAGCTCGATTCTCTGCGCACAGCCGTCTCCTCCATTCCGAACTCCGAATTCCGAATGGGATTATACCGCACTTTTTGCAAGGTTTCAAGCACGGCTTCCCATTTACTTTGCGATTCTTTGCAAATATAATGAAGCAGTAAATTGTTCAAGGAGGCTGTGCTCTTATGTCCAAATTCCTGAAAAACAACTGGTTCTTCTTTACCATGATCATCGGCATCGTCGCCGGCTGCCTGGTCGGCTACTTCTGGCCCGGCGCCACGGTGCTCGAGCCGCTCGGCACGCTGTTCATCAACCTCATGTTCTGCGTGGTCGTGCCGATGGTGTTCTTCTCCATCTCCTCCGCCATCGCCAACATGAAGAGCGTCAAGCGCGCCGGCAAGCTGATGGGCACAACGGTCGTCACCTTCATGTGCACCACGATCATCGCCTCCGTCATCATGTACATCCTCGTCCGCTTCATCCCGGTCTACATCGGCGATCCCGCCTTTGAGGAGGGCGCCAGCGAGCCGATGAGCGCCGGCGAGATGATCGTCGGCTTCTTCACCAAGTCCGACTTCCCCGAGCTCTGGAGCCGCCGCTCCATCCTGCAGCTCATCATCGCGGGCATCTTCTTCGGCTTCGGCGTGCAGATGTGCGGCGGGCCCAAGACCAAGGTCGCGGGGCTGCTGGAGGAGATCACCAACGTTCTGATGAAGGTCATCAAGCTCATCAGCTACTACGCGCCGATCGGCTTCTTCGGCTTCTTCGCCGCTCTCGTCGCTACCCACGGCGCCGACCTGATGACGAACTACGCCCGCGCCATCATCCTCTACTATGTCGTTTCCTTCGCCTATATGTTCCTGATTTTCCCGCTCTACGCCCGCTTCGGCGGCGGCAAGGGCGCCGTCAAGGTCATGTTCCAGCACCTCTTCCGTCCGGCGGCCGTGGCCTTCGGCACCTGCTCCTCCGTCGCGACCATCCCGACCAATATGGAAGTCGCCGAGGACACCGGCATCTCCAAGGACGTCACCGATATCGTGCTGCCGATGGGCGCCACGATGAACATGGACGGCTCCGGCATGAGCGCCATCATCAAGGTGGCCTTCCTGTTCGGCATGTTCGGCAAGGACTTTGCCACCACCGACGCGCTGCTGGCGATCGTCGTCGCGACGGTCTCCTCCGTGGCCATGTCCGGCATCCCGGGCGGCGGCGGCACCGGCGAGCTGGTGCTCTGCTCCCTGTTCTTCCCCGAGGCGCTGCCCATCGCCTTCCCGATCGCGCAGGCCATCGGCGACCTCGTCGATCCTCCCGCCACCATGGTCAACGCCGCCGGCGACTACGTGGCCTCCTTCATCGTCTCCCGCTTCAACGACGGCAAGGATTGGCTGCAGAAGGCGCTCAAGGCCAAAAAAGAGCAATAAATGCGCTGCACCAAAATGCACGGCGCGGGCAATTCCTTCGTACTGACGGAAAACCTGCGCGGCGAACTTCAGGGCGAGGACCTCAGCGGCCTCGCCCTGCGTTTATGCGATCCGGCGCGCGGCCCCGGCGCGGACGGGATGATCGTCCTGGTTCCGGCGGCGGACGCGGACTTCGGCATGCTGTTTTACAACTCCGACGGCAGTCTCGGCGAGATGTGCGGCAACGGCGCGCGCTGCATCGCCCGCTACGGCGTCGAGCACGGCCTCGCGCCCGATCCGGAGCATATCCGCATCCGCGCCACCGCAGGGCTCGTCACCGCCCGGCGCATCAGCGCGGAGCTTTATGAGCTGCGGCTCAACGACCCCTCGGTGATCGACCCGCACCGCGCCGCCGCGGCGCAGGGGAGGATCTTCGACTGCGGCTATGTCGAGCTCGGCGACCCGGGCATCCCGCACGCGGTGGTCGAAACGCCGGAGGCGGATTTTGCCGATCCGGACGCGCTGCGCGAGCGCGGACGCGCCCTGCGGCGAAGCCCCGCCTTCCCGAAGGGTGCAAACGTCAGCTTTGTCTGTCCCGGCACAGAGGGGCGCGTGCGGGCGATCACCTTCGAGCGCGGCGTGGAGGACTTCACCCTCGCCTGCGGCACCGGCTGCGGCGCGATCGCCGTGACCCTCGCCCGGCGCGGCCTGCTGCCGGAAAACGCCGTTGGGATCGACATGCCCGGCGGCCGGCTCTCCGTCCGCTTTTCGCGCGAGGGCGGGCAGGTCCGCGACCTGCTCCTCACCGGCCCGACCGCCGTGGTGGGAAGCTATGTGCTCCCCTGAGATCAGCAAAAAAGGACAGTGAAAAGCTCAGCTTTCACTGTCCTTTTTCTTTTCCAGAAAGCGCCTGTACAGCAGCATGCCGACGATGTAAAGCGCGCCGCACAGCAGCGTCAGCCCCGCGGCCAGCAGATAGTCCCCGCTCATGAGCCGGTCGCCGCCGAGCACCGAGAGGAGGATGCCGGGGATGCGGCCGATGAGGTTGATGACGAGCCACGAGAGCGGAGAGAGCTTCATCAGCCCCGCCGCGTAGCTCAGCACGTCCTTGGGCGAGCCCGGCACCAGGAACACGAGGAAAAACACCCACTCCGCGTGCCGCAGCTTCTGCAGCACCGCCAGCTCCTCCGGGTCCCGGCCGGAGAGGAAGCGCACCGCCGCGCCGCCCCAGCGCCGCACGATCAGCAGCACGAGCATGCTCGCCGCCGAGGTCGCCGCCAGGCAGATCAGCGTTCCCCAGAACGGCCCGAAGGCGTAGCCCGCCGCGATGGAGAAGGGCCCGCCGGGAATCACCGCCACCAGCACCTGCAGCATATTCATCAGCATAAAGGCCGCCACGCCGAAGGCGCCGTGGGCCGCGATCCAGTCGCGAAAGCGCTCCGGCTCCGACAAAAAGCGCAGCATCGGCTGCGCGAGGACCCAGGCAAGCGCCGCGATCACCAGCACCGCCGCCGCGCTCAGCGCGATGCGCCAGATCTGTTGTTTCTTCGTCATATCGTTTCGTCTCCTTGAGCTTAAACAAAATACCCCTCCGGCCCCGCGCTTGTCAATCCCCGCCCTGAAAAACTCCGGAATTTTTCTTTCCCCGCCGATTTACAAATACAAATATCTGTATTAAAATGGTAGCAGTAAAAAACTATCTTCGGGAGGAGGGTATTTGATGATCGAGCAGAGCTTTACCGAGGTTTATGACAAATTCAAGCTGCAGTTTTATCGCAAGGTTTTCGATCTCGTGCGCGAGCGCGACGGCTCCCTGTCCGCGATGGAGGCCTTTTCGCTGGAGGTCATCGCGATGCTGGACCGGCCCACCGTCGGACAGTTTGCCGAGTTTCTGAACATCTCCCAGTCCAACGCCACCTACAAGGTCAACAGTCTGATGAAAAAAGGCTATCTGGAGCGGCATAACTCCATGACCGACCGCCGCGAATACCATCTTGTGCTGTCCGAGAAGTTTTATAACTACATGGGCCTGCTGTCCAACTACGAGCACACGGTCATGCAGCGCCTGGAGCAGCGTCTGTCCCCGGAGGACGCGCAGAAATTCGACGAGATCCTGCGCCTCATGTCCACGGAGCTGATGCCCGAATGCGACCGGTAACGGAGAAAGGAACCTCATCATGTCCAAACAAGCAAGCGCCCCCGGCGGCCTGAAGCTCAACACCCGGCGCACTGCGCTGATCGGCTTCGCCTTTTTCGGCATCCTGCTGCTGTGGCAGGTCTATGACTCCTGGTGCCCCACCTTTCTGACCGATATCTTCGCCCGCAGCATCTATGAGATGTCCTCGGCGGAGCTGAAGGCCAGCGACCCGTCCAAGATCCTGAACGTGCAGTGGATCGTCGGCATCATCATGGCCTGCGACAACCTCGCCGCGCTGATCCTGCTGCCGATCTTTGGCAACCTCTCCGACAAGACCAAAACCCCGATCGGCAAGCGCATGCCCTACATCCTCGTCGGCACCTTCGTGTCCGCCGTGGCCTTCCCCTTCATCCCGCTCTTCTTCCATTACAACAACGTCGTCGGCATGGTCGCGATGATGGCGATCGTGCTGCTGTTCATGATGATGTACCGCAACCCCGCCGTCGCGCTGATGCCGGACATCACGCCCAAGCCCCTGCGCGCCAAGGCCAACGGCATCATCAACATCATGGGCTATTTCGGCGGCGCCTTCGCCACCGTGCTGGGCCTCGTGTTCGTGCTGTCGAAGTACATCAACGCCCCGCTGGCCGAGCGCAATCTCTGGACCATCGAGCTGCCCTTCATCGTGGCCTCCGTGCTGATGGTGATCTCGGCTCTGGTGCTCTTCAAGACCATCCGTGAAAACGAGCTGGCCGTGAAGCTCAAGGATGAGCTGGAGCTCGGCGAAAAGCTCGCCGCCGTTGAGACCCCGATCGACGACGACAGGCCCATGTCGAAGGCAAACCGCAATATGCTCCTGGCGATCCTCGGTGCGGAGTTCCTGTGGTTCATGTCCGACAACGCCCTCGGCACCTACATCGGCAACTACGTCATCTACCACCTGCAGGCGGCCTCGAGCGCCACGATGATCCTCACGATCCTCGGAGGCCTTGCCTCCGTCGTCGGCTTTGCCATCGCCGGCGGCATCGCGGACAAAATCGGCCGCAAGTGGACGATCTCCTGCGGATTGATGATCACCTTCGTCGGCCTTGTCATCATGTGCTTCGTCGCGCCCACCGGCACGGTGGCCGCGGGCGCCGCGCACGGCGAATTCACCTTCCCGGCCCTGCTGTATGTGGTCTGGGTGTTCAAGGGCTTCGGCATGGCGCTGGTGCACAACTGCTCCTTCCCGATGGTCGTCGAGCTCTGCTCGGCCAAGAAGATCGGCCGCTTCACCGGCTTCTACTACGCGGCGAGCATGTCCGCCCAGACGGTCACGCCCGTGCTGCTGGGTCTGGTGCTGAATCTGACGCTGGCCTGGCGCGCGCTGCCGGTCTACGCCTGCATCCTCACGGCGCTCAGCTGCACCGTCTTTACCTCGCTCGTCAAGAACATCAAGGCCGGCAAGGTCGCCAATGTCACCGGCCTCGAGGCGCTCGGCGCGGACGACTGAGTTTAGTTTTTAGTTTTTAGAAGTATGGTTTTGGCATATACTTCTACAGGAATTGAGGTGTTTTCACCATGACGAAAAAAGAACGCGGCAGACTCCGGCTGATCGCCGGGCTCTGCACGGCGGCCACGGCGCTGCCTCTGGCCATGCTGGCCCCCGGACGGGCCACCAAACGGCAGAAGGCACCCTTCTGGGGCCTCAACTTCGCCCACCGCGGCCTGCACACCCGCGACCGGAGCATCCCGGAAAACTCCCTGCCCGCCTTTGACCGCGCCGCGCGCGAGGGCTACGGCATCGAGCTGGATGTGCAGCTGTCCAAAGACGGGCAGGTGGTGGTGTTCCACGACGACACGCTCGACCGCGTCTGCGGCGTGCACGCCCGCGTCGACGAAAAAACCTGGGCGGAGCTGCAGGAGCTGCGCCTGTGCGGCACGGAATACCGCATCCCGCTCTTTACCGAGGTGCTGGACACCGTGCGCGGCCGCGGGCCGCTGATCGTGGAGCTGAAGAACGGCCGCCGCAACCGGGAGCTGTGCGAAAAGACCTACGCCCTGCTGCAGGATTACCGGGGCGAGGCCTGCGTGGAGAGCTTTAACCCGATGATCGTGTGCTGGTTCCGCCTGCACGCGCGCGACCTGCTGCGCGGCCAGCTCGCCTCGCCCGCGCGGGATTATCTGAACGAGATGGGCCCGATCCCGGCCTTTCTGCTCAGCCACTGCCTGATGAATTTCCTCAGCCGCCCGCAGTTCATCGCCTACAAGATCGGCTATCGCCCGCCCACGGTGCGTCTGGCCGAGCAGCTCGGCGCGATGAAGGTCGGCTGGACCAGCCACGAGCCGCGCAACGAAAAGGGCCGCGACGCCGTGATCTTCGAGTTCTACCGCCCGAAGCTGCAGTATAAATGAGTTTTTTGTTTGTAGTTTTTAGTTTTTAGCGACAGGGAGGCCGAGGGCCTCCCTGTCAGACTGTAGACAAAGCTCTGCGGCCAGGGAAAGGCCTGCAGGGGGAGAGCGCAGAGAGGGGGCGGGAGTCCCCTTTCTGCGTTCAAT
>ODAJ012088951.1_pt1 | contig 17440 bp, 19 predicted proteins | sample 1539241 | NCBI WGS metagenome assembly ODAJ01 (sample SAMN02144231, study PRJEB22623) | gut metagenome | biome: sheep rumen | host: Ovis aries | place: New Zealand
CTTGTATCCAAGATTGGTCAGCGTCCACCAGACAAGGCCGGAGCAGTCGATACCCTGAGCTCTTGTCTGAGCTTCCGTTTTTAACGTATACGGTGTAGAGTAAGGGTTGCCGCCTTTTGTGCCATAGGTGTATTTTGTTCCAAGCAGCTGCGCTGCCTGTGCGATGATCTTATCCCTGCTTGGGAACTCGATCTTTGCAGCATCTGCTGTAATTACGCCCGACATAGAACTGCCGAGCATAGAAAAAGCGCAGAGACCTGCCATGATCCCTGCGCCGATCCGCTTTATTATCTTTTTACCGATCATTATTCTCATTTCTCCTTTACAAAAATAGCCGGACATTTCTGCCCGGCTTCGTCATATTCGGCTTTACGTTAATCGGAGATCGTCCAATTTCTGTATTTGCCGTTTTCGTCATAATCGTACCAGATATCATCCTTGAATGGAGTCAGACCATTATCGTTTCCGTCAAACATCCTCGTACAGTATTCACTGTTTTCAAGGAATGATCTGCCTTGTGTATCAAGCACATACCATGTGCCATTTACTTTCACCACATTATATGTGTGACCGTACCAATCGTTTTTAGTGGCGAATGCATATGCACATTCAAGCCCTATGCCCTTGCATACGAAGTAGGTCTCCATAGAGTAGTACACACATGAGCCCCAGCCGTTTGCCCTCATCCACTTGTATACTGCAACTGCCTTTCCATAGTCGGTTCCGTCATGTTTCAACCCCTTGCCGATCTTTTCATAGTATTTCGGTGGGGTGTCAGTTTCTTCGAGGTTTTTGACCATTGTTTTAAGGCATGTCACATCCTCGATTTCCACATACTCAACTTCTTCGGTAATCGTGGTCGTAGTAGTTGTAGTAGTGGTTTTCTTTGGCTTAGGTTTAGCCGTGGTAGTAACTGTAGAGCTTTTCTTCGTTGTTTCGGAGCTTGGCTTTGCAGTAGTTGAAGACTGAGTAACGGGTTTATGTGCGGCAGAGGAGACTGTCGTAACCTTCGGCTTGCTTTCGGATACAGACACCGATGCTGTAATGCCTGGCTCGGTCTTATCTGTTACGCTTGCCCCGGTCTGCGAGGCGGCAGTCTCTTTTTCTCTGTCTGCAGTTGTTGTTCTCTTTGTGTTTGCGGAACTGCTTTCCGTTTTATGCGGTACGGTCTCACTATGTGATGTTACAGTCGTGCCTGATGCAGTGATCTCTTTTTCCTCTGCCGATGTGATAACTGCGGATGCTGACGGAACAGCCGTTGTGGTGGTCGCAGAATCAGCTTTGCTGATCTCCGAAGTATCCACCTTGTCAGTTTGCGCATTATTTGCACAAGCTGAAAGCAGTAATGCTGTCAGAGCAATATATACAGCCTTTTTCATAGTCTCGCCCCCTTTTTCAGTTCCTGTTTTTCAGCACCATTTTACCACATCTTCGCGGATTTGTCTATCACTTTTTTGCAGAATGCTTTTTTATTCGACCTTTGCGACAAAACGGATCATCGCGTTTTGTTCAGAAAGCGGCACCGAGATCCTCGTCCGAGGGGAGAGGCGGGGCATCGTCATCGGAGAGTGCAGAGGGATCATTTTCTTCCTGCTGCACAGGCGAGGCAGATGCCGCTGTCACCTCAACATCTGTTTTCTGCGCCTGTTCGAGCTTGTAATTGTAGGCTCCGATCACCGCCTGATTGATAGCCGCGTGACCTTCCGGCGTGATCGCGTGGAAGATATCACTGTACTTAGTCACACCGTTTTTGTCGGTGAAGGTGTTGGAGGGCATCGTTGCACGGAGCCCCTTTTCGGTATCCACCACCTTGATGCCGTGAACGGCAAACAGCCCGTCAAGGGTAATGCTTGCCGTAGCTTTGATCTTCGTGTCGGGCTTGTCTATAATTCTGTCAATCCTTGTTGCGATCTTCATTCTTATCCTTCCTTTCCTTATGTTATTGATATATCATCATCCTCGGACATATCCTCGCTTTCGTCCTCGGACGGTGCCTGCTCACATACTACAGAGCATCTGAATTTCTCGGTAAATTCCTTTATCTGTTCATCGGTCAGCGACTGGGAATCGCGCTCGCCGTTCTCATCATATCCGTCTCCTGTAATGAAACAGGTACCGTGGATAAGCGTCTGACCGATGATTCTGTTAGGTGCAGAGCCGTTAAGCAGAAATTCCTCATTGCACCAGCAGAGAGCGGAGTCATCATCAAAATACACCGGCTCAAAATGTCCGCCGACAATGTGCTGCATAGGCCGAATATTACAGCCCTCATGCCTGATCTCTGCTTCGTAAGGCATCTTGTCATTTTCAAGTATCAGCACCCGAAGCATTTTATCATGGTCTGTCTTTTCGATGTCAAAGTCATCGAGCTTCTTAAAACCGAAGCTGTCGCAGTAATAGAAGCCTTCGTCCTTGCCGCCGAAGACCTGGATAATGTCACTCACCGACAGCGAATGACCGTCATATCCGAGCGGGAACTGATCTGTATTGCAGCGGGTAAAAACATCTTCAATCCCTGCTGCGACCATAGTTCCACCCCATATCTGATGATAGTTTTCAGCCTTTACTCCGCCGTGCTTTACAGTGAATTCATGATCCATGAACTTGTTATCGCTGTCATCATTAAGCTGAAAAATGCGGATCTTCATCTTCGGATCAACAAGGTCATGCAGTCTTGTCATTGCCCAATCGGGGACATACTTGTAATCGGCGATACCTTCAAAATCACTTCTCCAGAACTGCGCTCTTTCTCCGTCACAGAGAAATCTGCCGAACACCTTGCTGCCTATCTTATCGGGATAACATCCGAAGCCGCTTTCGGCAAAGAAAAACTGACATACCGGGTTCTTGTACTGATCTTTCAGTATCTGCGGTCTAAGCACAAGCAGTTTGTTGGTATATTCCATTGTGCCGCTGTCTTTCAGACAATGCTTGCCTGACAGCAGACCGAGTTTTGCGTATTCTCGTCTTACCTGATCTATGAAGCCGTTCAGCAAAGCGGGGTGAGAGTCTACCGCATAGTCGCCTATCTCCTTATCCGTCAGTGCGGAGGGAATAACCGACCTTGCCCATTTCTTATTCTCCGGCGAGAACCGTCCGTCCTGACTGTGATAGCAGATCGAAGCGGCAAGCACCCACATTGTGCGGTCAAAGCCGAAGGCAGAGATTACGCCCTTTGCTCCTGCATCATCGAGTATATTATTCTGATGATATTTGCTGATCGCCTCCTGAACCGCATAGCGGCAGGCGATGTTTTCCTTGCGGCTCTCACGGTAGAGATCAAGCTCGCCGGAGCGCTGGGCTTCTGCTCTTGTATATTTATATATCATCTGTTTTTCCTCCTTTCGCATACCGGAACTATTCCGATACTTTTGAGCTTATCGTAAATGAACTTTCTGCCGAGCTGGGTCCAGACTGTATGGACACTGCACCCGCCGTGAAGCTCATCGTAAACAAAAGTATTTGATTTGGTGTATCCTGCACTTGCATACTTATCGAACAACAGCCAAGTCCCGCTTGGCAGCTTATACTGGATTCCAAGTGCCTTGAGCTCCATATTAAGTTCATTGCCGGTCATACCGTAGTCTTTGGCTATGACGGTAATAGGGACTGTGCTTTCGCAGTTTATGATCGTGTCAAGATAATTGCAGTCGGCAGAAAGCCTTTTGTTTTCTGTCTCCAGCTTTTTGACCTTGTCTCTCTCGGCTTTCAGCTTTGAAAATGCTCCGATTGCCATATCGGGATTATTGATGAACCGTTCAAGCACATCATCTGATGCGTAGAATCCATATTTTCTGATTGAAGGCAGTATCTCATTGGTGACCCAGTGCTTAAAGGCCTTAGCCTCCGGACGGCTGCTGCTGAAGATAAGAGCATACATACCTGACTCATTGATGATCGTTGTTTTCTGATTTCTCCCGAGCCTGTCGATGACGCCCCATTTCAGGGCGTCATCTCCGTCAACATACTTTTTGAGGGCATTTCTCGGTTTTGAATATCCGAGAGCTTCGCAGATATCATTGCCGACAAACCATGCAGCTCCGTCAATTGCTATTGTTCTAATTCTTCCGAACTGCCTGTGTTCAAAAACCTGTATCTTCTCATTCATCGTCATCTTCCCCCTCACTGCAATAGTCATCATACGGACAGTCACAGCAGTCATAATGCTTATTGCACTCTCTGTCAAGATCTTCCTCGGTGATCTCACGGTCAGCATCCGTTGTTTCTTCGATGGGTTCCCACTTGATCTTCAGATCGATCCTGACCTTTCCGATCTCAATGTTGTCCGGCACATTTCCCAGACCTTCGATTACTGCTTTGCCACAGGCTTCAAGTATTTCTGTTATAGCTTCATTTTTCTTCATGGTAATATAATCCTTCCTTTCTCTTTCATTGGATAATAATCGTCAAAAAGTGTTGTCTGTCTGTTGAAATTATAGAGTTCATTGATACCATAGTTTGCAATGAGTATTTCTTTGTATCTTTTTCCTTCTCCGGTCTGCATGGACATATTATGTGATCTGTCAGTATGGATTTTATCCCACACAGGTTCTGAATACAGATCATTAACATACGGACAGTCATTATATGAAATAAGGACTCTGCATTTGCATTTCAGCAGTCTGTCATGGAGCCGTTTATGCAATTCTTCATTAAAAAGAGGTACGCCGGTATACAGCGCTTCTGCCTTAACATAAGGCGGATCCGTATATACTGCACTCATAGGGTCATCGACGTAATCTATAAGATCAAAACAATCCTTGTTTTCAAGGATCAGTCCGCGAAGGCCATACGCCGCACGATTCAGAACATTAACCACCGAATCGGGATTAATTGGTTTAATTGCCCAGGACTCTCTTGTAGCTGAAAAGCTGCCTTTGGTGAGGATATAAAAAAAGGTTGCATCCCATAGCTGTACGTCCTTGACGCGAGCATCGAGTGTTCTGACCATTTCAGTTACCATTATGACAGAGCCCTTCTTTTCCTCATCTGTTTTAGCACTGTTCAGAATTTTACTATACTGGCCATGCATCTTAACAAGATCATCACTGTAATTAAAGATCGTGTATGCTATCTCAAAATCTCTCCTTGAATTGATATAATAAATGTTGGGAAAATCCTCATTTACAGACCCATCAGCCTTGAATACTCCGGTTATCCTGCTTATCAATTCATCGGAACGATCTCTGAGAGTATGCATAAAATTGAATAGACCGTAATCGAGATCGTTATATATCTGTACCGGAGCATATTTCTTTGACAATGATACAGAACCGCCTCCACCGAACACATCAGCAAACCTGTTGATATCTTTAGGAACTATACGTTTGATTATAGGGAGAAGAGAGGTCTTTCCCCCGATCCACGGTATAGGCGGATCGCACCCGCCGTAGTATGAATTATTCATCCTTTTCCTTTCCGCCATTATTGCCAATGGCAGAAGAAAAAGAAACAGTCGCTTTGCCCAAAGCACAGATACCTCTGCCATCGGCAAAACGACTACCTTTTAATGTTTTCCGCTCATTATTTCCTCTGCATAACGGATTATGCAGTCGCGCTTTCCTCGCTCGTATTTGTGGGTCTTGATCGCTCTTTTCAGCATAGAGTATCTATCTCTATCAAGGCTCGGCTTGATTATGCGGAGCATATCCTTTATGCTGTCGGCCTTCATTACCCGGTCCAGCAGATTCAGACCCACATAATGTTTCTTCACTTGAGCCTCGCCTCCCGCAGCTCCTTGCCGAGCCTGTCGATCTCCTTGCTCGAATAGTAATCGGCAGCGCCGAAGGCTCCAAGCAGGATACCGACAACAAGTCCGATCATCATTCCGATAAACAGATAGGTCATAAGATGCACCCCCCTTACATTGAAATATCATCCGATTCGTCATAGTCCTCGGACATTGATTCATCATCCACATACTCGGTTATGATGCCGAGTGCTTCATAATAACTTTGCGAAGCATAGACACGTTCCCGCATATTCTCGGCATCTTCCCGCTGACCGTTCTTTTTAAGCGCACTTGATGCAATGCCAAGCAGCACAAAAATATTGCCGTCAGAACCTACCAATTTGCATTTTGGCTTTTCCCTTTCGGGTATTATATCAAGACTGCCGAAAGCATTCTGAAAACTGCTGCCTTCCATATCACAGCCGACAAATCTTGTTTTATCAAAGCCGCTGTGAGTGAAATATGCTTTGCTCATATTGCAGTTTTCAAAGGTAGTATTCGATATCGCTGCTTCTTCAGCAACAAGCAGCTTTGCATTGCACCTGTCAAACAGACAGTCTTTGATCTCAGCAAAGCAGAGTCCGGTATCTGCCATATTGCAGTTTCTGAAATAGCAGTTTTTAAATGACGCACTGTTAAGCTGTTTATCGGACATATCAATACTATCAAAGATCGTATCTTCAAATACAGCTCTTGCGCCAACCATATCGTCCTCTATATATTTGTTGTGCTGAACCACGGCATTATCAAACTCTTCCTGGGTTATCCTTTTCTTCTCCATTACTGCGTCACCTCCATATCTTCGGTCTGTTCCGACATATCCATTAAGTCCTCAAAGGTCTTTTGCTCTCCCAAAAAGTTCGGAGAGCTGTCCTCATCGAATGATATGTGATCTGCCCCCTTGAAGTCGATAGGCTCTTTTGTTACAACAGAGCCTGCATGATTCACAAGCACCTGCGGTTCGATCGTGCAGAACTCGCCGTTATCATTTTCGCGCAGATGATATACATACAGCCCCTGCGGAATGTCAGCCTTTGTCAGACGCTGGTTTGAAAACAGGGCTTTCTGCCCCTCGACCTCGATGAGCTCGAATAACTCGCCTCTGAGCTGAACATAGTCATTTCCATAACAGTTTACTGCAAGCCCAAGCTGTGCAGGGTCAAGATCCCACATATCAAGGGCAAAGTCGATACGCTCCTTGCTTATCTCCGGGAAAAACTCTCTGATCCTTTCGCCGTCTGCATATTCATACTCGCCACAGTTCATACCGATATCCTCATCAGCCCACTTATGCGTGAACGTAATATCGGGATACATTTTTGCAAGCTGTTCGATGATAGGGTGCGGAGCAGACCAGGCAGTAAAGAAAGTGATCGGATAATCGGAAGAATAGCTCACATTATCTTCGTAGCCGTAGGCATTCCATTTGGTTCCCCAGTTTCCCAGCGACCAGTCATACCAGTTGTTTTCTCCGTATTGCTTGATTTCCTCATTTCCAATGCTGCCCCGGTAAATGCTTTCCGGCATCGGAATTATCTTCTCAAAGTCGATAGACCCGAGGCCGAATTTATCGTTCTTGATCTTTTCTCTCATTTCCCTGATCTTCCCGGCATCACCGGAGAATTCAAGGACGTTCATTACATGGTTTGGCATTTTGATTCCTTCTTTCGTTATATATTTGACTTTGGTTGTTTAGTGTGATATACTGTGTGTTAGTAAGTTAAATCGGAATTTGTGAGGTGGTATAATGAATAAAATTAAGCTGACTTCACTTCCTTGTATATGTGCAGATGTTTTTTACGGTACTGAAATAATCAGACCGGGAGGAGAAGCATTGAATTTTGCTGCTCATGCCTCGCACTTTAAGGATATAGATGTTACGCTTCTTGGTGTTGTCGGAAAAGATAAATATGCAGAAGCGATAATGGATTCAATATCAAAGCTTGATATTGATAAAAATCATATACGCATTGATGAAAGGTATCAGACTGCAAATAATATGACTTACCTTACAGAATCGGGCGATAGGTATTATAAAGATGATTCATGGAACGGAAAAATTCTCGATAACATCGTACTGAATTATAATGAAATCAAAATCTTATCAAGGTCCGATGTAGTCTTTGTCCATTTCTGGGCTTCGTGTTTTTCGCAAGTAGTTGAACTGAAGGAAACTCTTGGCTTTAAGCTTGCGGTAGATTTTGATGTATATAGAGATTTTGCAGATATGGAACGATTTGCTCCGCATGTTGATTTCTTTATGATAAGCGGCTCGGAAGAACTCCTGCCGAAGTTCAAAGAATTATCGAATAAATACCGTTGCCTGTTCAACGTGTCACTTGCAGAACGTGGAAGCGTTACATACTGTAATGGACAGGAATTCAAAGTTCAAGCTGTGAAAGTTGAACGCATAATTGACACGACCGGTTGTGGTGACAGCTATCACGCCGGATTTGTTTGCTCATATATGCTCGAAAATAATATTGAAAAAGCTATGAATGTCGGTTCCGAAATTGCAGCAGAAACCTTAAAACATTACGGTGGATTCTGAATAATCAGAAACACAACTTCTGATTTACCGCATTATCTTTACACACTTACAGCCGCCCCGCCCGGAGCGGCTGTTTCTATCTCATCCCATATCCATACCCTCACTCTCGGCAGGAGCTTCTTCCTGCTCAATGACCGAAAAGCTGTCAACGCCCCAAATCACGCCAAGCATTCTGCCGTCATCGAATTCGCAGTGCAGCGTGCCGATGTCATCAACAAACCGTACCGTTCCGCAGGTGCCGGGCTTGATAGGGCGGGGATCATCGGGCATAAAGTGAAGCTCTATCCTCGTTCCGGGCGGGTACTGCTCCTTGAGCCTTTCGATCTGATAAGGCTTTAATTCTCTGTACATAGCGCACCTCATTCCATTACGGGTTCTTCCGCCTCGGCGGTATCTTCGTCCTCATCTGCTTCTTCATCGGCAGCTTCGTCCTCGGCTTCATCGTATTCTTCGTCCTCATCGAATTCGGCATCTTCATCTTCTTCGTCATCGTAGTCCTCATCTTCGTCATCATCATCGTACTCCGAGTCCTCATCTTCGTCCTCGTCATACTCGTCGTCCTCATTGTCCTCATATTCCTCGTCAGAATCGTCAGACTGCTCGCCATCGTCCTGCTCGCCGTATTCCTCGCTGTCCTGCTCATCGGCTGTCACAGCGGCTTCTGCGGCCTCCTGTCGGGCGGAGAGGTCTCTGTCGATCTCCTTCGTGATCAGCCCGAGGACGAAGTCCTTCTGTGTCATGTGGTTGCGGTTAAGATAGTCTTTGATCTTCTGGAACAGGTCCTCCGGCACCTGAAACGCCATTGTTCTCATCTTTTCCATAGTTGTTCCTCCATTCATATTCATTTTCGGGTGCAGCTCGTCATCGAGCGCTTTTGATACAAACTCGGCCATAGTGAGCCCCTGGGATTCGACATAAGCCTTGACCTCTGCGTGGAGGTCAGCATCGATCTTGACGGTGATGCCTTTCTTTTCATCAGCCATTTTCATCTCTCCTTTTCATAGTTTTTCTGATTGCTCTCTCAACGATGACCGCCGCAGATACGCCATCGGCTTTGGCTGCTGCCTTTAGCCTGTCGGTGTACTGCGGCGGTATTGTCAGCTTTACGGTTTTCTTCATATCATTCCTCCTACATAGTAATATCAGTTTCTTCTTCCGGCTCCGGGAACTCACCGTCAAACTCATCCTCACGGATAAGCTGCCAGTTATCATCGCTGTTCCAGAAGCTGACAAGGATATCGCTCCCCGGTGTTCCTATCGGTCTCTGCTCAAAGCTCTCTCCGGCACCGTCTGCAAGCTGACCTGTGATGTAGTCCTTGAAGGTACGCATTTCATCATCGGTAAGTTCTCCAACAATCTCGGCTCTGATAACCCCGACAAGTTCTTCATCATAAACCTCAACGTCCATACGGGCAGACCATACCTTGTCATCAACGCCGTCGCCCTCATTGTGGTACCAGTACATAAGCCCCCGGTCTTTTTCTTCCGGCTCCTCGAATTCAGCCAGCGCATATTTTATATTATCGTAAAACAGGGCGGCATCTTCCGGATACACCTCGTTGTCCTCGTAGTCAATATCATAGACCACCCTCAGCGGACAGTAGAATTTGAACTCTTTGACGTGTTCCTGCCGGAAATAGTCATAAAGCCTCCTGGCATTCGGGATATACTGTGCCTGCTTCGCATACTCACAGCCCTCGCTCTGAACGAGAATACCGTCCCCGGTCTGCATATCAATCAGCAGGAGGCAATGCTCGGTATCATCGCTGTGGTCATAGAACATTTTATCAATGTTTTCCTTGATCACGGAGTTGGGCTTCATAGGTGCGTTCATCAGATGCATAAAGTCCTCATGAACTATGGGGACGGTTTTCTCGACTACGCATCTGCTCGGAAACAACTGACTCGGAGCATAATCGAGCTGTGCCTTAATGGTGAACTTGTTCATGTCAAGCGGGATATCGGTACCGAACAGCGTCCTCAGATCCTGTATGCCCCTTGCATTGCTTTCGTTGATGATATCTGTTTTGAAAGTATCGTCAAAGCCCTTGTAAAGCTGACTGCACAGATCGTTGAGTGACAAAAGGTCGTCGCGCTCGGTCAGCCTTTCGATTATTGCCTGACCGAGAACGCTTTCAGAACAGAGCTTGAGGCTATACGGACTGTCCTTTTCAAGTGTTATTTCATTTGGTGTCTTTCTTATACCGATAGACCCGAGATCATCGATAAGATCATCGGTATGCTTCGGCAGCTCGGTTCGGAGCATATTCCCATCGTTCTCCATTGTAACAATTATCATTTTCTCACCCCCCTTACATAGAAATATCCCCGTCATCAAGGTCTTGGACCTCGTTGGCGGGGATACCCAATTCTTCTTCAGTTTTCATCGACCAGTCCGGCGCTCCGTAGAAGCTGACGTACAGCTTACCGCAGTCATCAGTCTCGATCTCACGCTGCTCAAAGCCTTCGCCCCATCCGTCAGATGCCTGTCCGGATAGCTCCGACCGCAGCGCTTCAAGTTCATAGCTGTCAAGATCGTCATATAGCTGACAAGTGAACACTCCGACAAGATCATCGCCCTGCCTTTCAACGGACGGAAAGATGGAATAGACCTTGCCGAGCATCTCTCTGTCACCGAGATACGCCATTATTCCTCTGTTTTCCTCACAGGGAGAAGCATATTCCTCGATAGCGAGGTTTATATCTCCAACGGCTGTCAGAGCACAGTATGACGGCAGATCAACGGGATCATCGCTATAATCCTCCCAATCATCTTCCTCATCGGGTATCTGCTCGATCTTCAGCGGACAGTAGAATTTCACCTCCTTCAGCGGCTCGGTCTTGATGTCAATGTCCGGCTGCTCCGGGATCCAAGGAGCAAGGCATCGTGCCTCGCTGATCCCGGGGTTCTGATTAAGCCTTTCGACTATTGCCGTTTTGACAAGCCGAGAGACCTCATCTTCATCGATCAGGTCAGCGGAATGGATCTCGGCTTCATTATCAGCGAATACTTCCTCGAGTGCTTTGTCCGCAGCCTTTCTTATGAGCCCTTGCAGTTCATGCTCGGCATTTGTGGTCAGGCTGTCCTCGTACAGCGTCCTTGCATTCGGCACGAAACATGAATACCTGGGGTAGTCATAGCCTTCGCTTTCAACGAGGATACCGTCACTCCCGAAATCATCGAGAAGCATAATGCAGTGGTTGGCTTCATTGTCGCAGAACATAATGTCGCGGTAAGCCTTGACCGCTTCAAGGTCGTGCAGGGGATCCTGCTTGATCTGCTCAAAGCTCCAATGGCTGAGCGGGATCCATTTTTCTACCACGCAGGGGCGGGCGTTGAAATCACTTGAGTCCGGCTTGCGTATGAGGTTTGCGTACAGTTTGTAGTTGTCCATTGTTTTCGTCCTCCTTTAATCTTAATATGGTTTTCCGGGCAATAAAAAAAGCCCGAATTTCTTGGTACCTCATTTTTGTGAGATACCAACAAATTTAGGCTTTAAACTTTGTGAAAGATTTTTTGTTGTTTTAGTACTCTGCCCTTCCTTTTTCTGCTATATTTTTTGCTGATCGTCAGAGATGCTGTCTCCTAAAAGCCGTTTTTCCATGGTTCGAATCCATCCTCCCCCTATTTTGGGGTAAATGTCATCTCTGGAAATTTCTAATGAAAATCGCCCCTCAGAGACGCAAAAAACCGCGCAAATGCGCGGTTTCAGGCGTTGTCATCTTTTTTGCACAACAGTCATGGTGGGAGAGGATGGATTCGAACCATCGAAGCTAGAAGCAACAGATTTACAGTCTGCCCCCTTTGGCCACTCGGGAACTCTCCCATTATTTAGTTTATATCACTTCGGTTGATGGAGCTGGTGGACGGACTCGAACCCCCGACCTGCTGATTACAAATCAGCTGCTCTACCAACTGAGCTACACCAGCTTAATGGATGTGTCACAACAATAAATATTATAACACATGGTATAGTAAATGTCAAGGCCTTTTTGAAATTTTGACCCGACAGCTTTATTATTATACACTCCCGCCTGCCGATTGTCAAGCGCTGCGCCTTAATTTCGTAGGATTGCACACATTTTTTCAGCCCTTGCCAGTATTATATCCCATTTTCATACAAAGCAGCTCAGCCTCAGAGAAAAACCAACGCCCGAAAGCCTTGCTCCCGGGCGTTTTCTGCTATCTTTCCGCTGCATCCCCACGGCAGTAGCGCTTTGTTACGTTCAACTGCCCCGATACGATCTTTTCCGACAGCTCATCCTTCGGGCAGGGCTTGCTGAAAAGATATCCCTGCGCTCTGTTGCAGCCGATCTTGCCAAGGAACTCATACTGCTCTTTTGTCTCGACTCCTTCTGTCAGAGATATCATATCCAGCTGCTTGGTCAGATCTACGATGTTTATCAGTATCGGTGCCGCCTTTTCGTTGCTGCCGAAGCCGGCGAGGAACTTCATATCTATTTTCAGGACATCGAACTGATAGTCCTTCAGGACGTTCAGCGAGGAATAACCGCTGCCGAAATCGTCCAGCCAGATCTTGTAGCCGGAGCCTCTGAGAACATCCATCGTCTTTTCCAGCAAACCGCTGTTTTCCGTAAGGGCGCTCTCGGTGATCTCGACATCCAGGTATTCCTTGGGGACCCCGTACTCTCTGACGCACTCGTCAAGGAATGCCGGAACATCGTAAAGCTCGAAATCAAGCCTGGAGAAGTTTATCGAAGCAGGGACCGCCGGCTGCCCGTTATCGAAGGCATCCTTCAGATCGCGGCAGACTATCCTGATGACTGTCTGATCCAGCTTGTGTATCTGCCTGTATTCCTCCAGAGTCTCTATGAACATCCCCGGAGGCAGCAGACCGTATTTCGGATCCTTCCATCGAGCCAGCGCTTCCAGCCCGCAGATACAGCCGTCCGAGGTATCGACTATTGGCTGATAGAACACCTTGATATCGTCGTTTTCGATAGCTGTGTCGATATTGTTTACGATATACTGTTTCAGGCGGAACTGCTCCTCCAGCTTCTTGTCATAGAAGCGGAGATCCTGGTGATAGCGCTTCTTGATGCTGTTGCAGGCGAACCGCGCTCTGTCGCAGGCGAGGCTGACATCATTGTCATCCGGCTCAGGCTTATAGGCTCCGCATTTCAGCTCCAGATGAACTTCATGCTGGATGTCGTGGATCTTCTCGGAGAGCCTGGCGACTTTTTCCTCGCACCCGTTCCTGTGGGTGAACACGACGAAGTGGTCGTCGGAGAATCTTGAGACCAGCGAGCCGGCAAAGATCTCCTCTGTGAATCCTGCCATACTTATCAGCAGCTCGTTGCCCTTGAGGAAGCCGTATTTCTCGTTATAGGATTTGAAATTCTCGATATCCATAAAGAGGAAGACCGAATTCTCCCTGTCTGTGGTGACATAGCCGAGCATTTTCTCGGCCTCGGTGCGGAAATATACCATATTATGTATCCCGGTCAGCTCATCGTGTATCGAGATCTCCCGGAGCTGCTCGTTGATCTGGACCAGATCCTCATCCTTCTCGGCCTGAGAAAGCGTCCGTTTGTAGTTGGCGATACAGAAGACCAGCGTCGAGAGCCACATGGTAAACCCGTTGATCTTTACACCGTCTCCGAGACCGATCGCCGCCTTGTTCAGGTCTATGATCCCACCGACTCTCGGGACTGTACTGATATCAACGATGCCGCTTATCCTGTAATAGAAGACCAGATAGGAGCCTGTCAGCACCAGAAAGCCCATCCAGGGTCTCCAGATCAGGAGGCAGACCACAAAGAGCTCCATTGTCAGGAAAGTCAGTATCTGATCTCCCTTACTGAAGCTGTGGACAGACATTATGATACCGAAATTGATGCCGACAAAGGAAAAGATATAGGTAACAGCCATACTCGGCCATTTCCTGCCGCCTGCCCCTCTGAACAGCAGCACCGCAAAGAAGATCATGGCTCCTGCCGAAGTCAGCAGGATAAGGTAATTGACCAGGTCTGATGCTGTTTTATCTCTCTCGGAGAATTTCGAGAGCATCCTTATCTCAAAGACGATAACTGAAATGCAGAGCACGACAACAGGCGCCGTCAGCCACTTGACCCATTGTTTTGAAAAAACGGCGTTTACTGCATATCCCAGGGTCAGCAGGCCGCAGGCCAGCAGGATAAAGTAATTGGAAAAATAGTTTTCGATGATACGCTCTATGATATTTCCGAGATTTTCCTCGATGACAGTCCGTATCATCCTTGCGATCATCCACAGCTCCAGCGTTATGACGATTATCGACATATATATCGAGGCCCGCATATTGGCATTATAGAAAAAGTCCTTGACATAGGGGCTGTGCTTGTCTGTACCGAGCCATTTGCTGATCCGTTCCTTCAACGCGCTCCCTCCTTTCAGGATACTCTGCCCGTCACGGCAGCTGAGAATATTATATAATAAATCAAATAAAAAGTCAATATATATTATAGCATCTGCCGTTCGGAGGCGGCTGACAGAAATCAGATAAACAGCTTTTTCACTGCCGGGACTTTCCCGCCGAGAGCTTTTTCAAATACATCGAAGGCTCCCGCTCCGCCGACTACCGTCCCGTAATGTATGGGTATGACAGAACCGGGCATCATCTTCAGCGTAAGAGCGGCGGCCTCTGCGGCATCCATTGTGAACCTCCCGCCGATAGGTATCATTAGTATATCGCATTTTACAGCCACGGCTTCCGGTGTAGCGTCGGAATCGCCCATTATGTATATCCTCTTTCCGCCGGCGTTCAGGATATACCCCAGCCAGCCGTTCTCTCTGGGATGAAAGGGCTTGCCGATATTGTATGCCGGGACAGCCTCTATCTCCGCTCCCCCGGCGGAGACGGTCTCTCCGGCAGAGATGAGCATCGTCCGCTCCTTCGGTATCCCTGCCCCGGCCAGCTCTCCCGCCATAGACCGGGGCGCTATGAAGACAGTATCCTTCTTCGCGGCTCTGGAAATGTCCTCCGGGGAGAAATGGTCATAATGCGAATGGGTGATGAGGATGACGTCAGCATCCCGGGGAGTGCCCTTGATATGGAAAGGGTCGGCGCGGAACAGCTTGTCTGCCCTGATGAGCACGCTGCTGTGTTCGTTTACGGAAATCATTTCTGTCATAGGGATACCTCCTTATAATTTGCTGCCTATATTATACCACACCTGCCCCGAAAATGCAAAGGGCAATACAGCAGGCCCCGGTGGGCTGCTCAGGAAGATGCTGCCTTTACTTTTGCCGAAAGATATGCTATAATATCAGCAGACAGAAAGCGGGAGCTCTCCCGCAGATAAAGAAAGGTAGTATGTTTTATGGAATCATTCCGTATCCTGACGGCAAGGATCACCGCTGCGCTGGCAGCGGGAGCTCTCATGCTCTCCATGTGCGGCTGCGACAGCTCCGATGGTGAGAGCAGCTCCAAAGCCAAGAGATCCAAGAGCAAGACCAAAAAGGAGACGACAGTCACCGTGAGCGGCGGTGATGAGCCGGAGATAACCGCCTTTGTCACAGAGAAGCCCGAAAAGGAGCTCTCCCCGGAGGAAGAGGCTTACCTTGCCTATGCAGATGTTGTGAAAAAAGCCGAGGAGAATTACGGCAGGCTGTATTTTCTCGACACTGATATGGTCATACCCTTCGGTGTGGAATATATCGGGCTCTTTGATATCGACGGCGAAGGCTCCGAGGAAATGATACTCAAATACTCCGATTACGGCCACCCCGAAAACAACAAGATCGAGCTCTGGGGCATGAAAGACGGGGAGGCTGAGTGTATCTTCTCCGGCGAGCCTTTCTCCGATAATGTCGATATCATCCCCCTGCGGATCTGGAAAAGCAAAAAGGACGGCCATGTCTACATCCAGTCAGGTCAGGGTATGTCGGAAAGCTGGGATATGGTAACGGTCAAAAACGGCAGGGCTGCAAAAAAGCCGGTCTCAAGAGACGAGTGGTTCAACAAAAACAATCACGACTCCACGTCACTGGATCTCAGCGGGGAGCAGTTCGATGAGATCGACTATTCCTACCTCTATTCCTGTATGCCCGAAACGGATAAGATCGAGTACATAAAGGAGCACCTCAAAGCTGCCAAGGAAAAGCTGGGGCTTGACACCGAAGAGCCCGACCCGGACGCCCCCCTTACCGCCGAGCGTGCCGCAGAGATAGTTGCCAACTATCAGTATAAGTGGCTCGCACCTTATGAAAACATGGGCGTGAACCCCGGTGAAGACCCCTGCTGCTGGTTCCAGGATATGGATCTTGACGGGACGCCGGAATTCATCATCGGCGGCTTCAATATGCAGACTCAGGGCGGCATAGGCTTCAGTGTTTACAAGATCAGGGGCGACAAGCTGATAAAGCAGCTTCCGGAATACATCACAAACACAGAAAGCTACGAAACAGAGAGGATCCCGTCTGTTTTTTCTTTGATCCGCCCCGAACTGAAGACAGACGAGCACGGCTTTGGGATGACAGGAGCGGAAGTTGTCAGGACACGGGACTGCGACCGCATACTGGTGCTGCCGATCATTTACAGTTTCATAGACGAAGGCTACGGGCTTTCCTTCCCCTCTTTCAACGATGACAAGGTATACGACACTCTGATCGGAGCCTACGCTTACACGCCGGGGGAGCGCGAGACCTATGCTTTCGGGAGGAACAGCAACTGCTCCAAGGAAGAGATGAAGAAGGTCGTTGACGCATATCTGAAAGAAGCGACGGTTTGTGAAGTCAAGGTAGGGACGATCCCCTGCACTAAGGGTGCGGAGTGGATAAACAAGGACAACAAGGGGACACATCTCACGGGATGTTACGATCTTTTGACCAGGCCGCAGAAGATAAAGGCGCTGACCGCCTCTTATCTTTCCTACTCCATAAAAGACAGTAAAGAGGGTTCCACGCTATACCAAAAATACCTCAATTCAATTCCCTAGTTTTTTAACTCCGAAACGCGTTTTTTAGCGCCGAAACGCGGCGCTCCCGGTGGTCGCTTGCTGTCGTTGCGGGGTCGTCATTACGGCCTGCGACGATGCCGATAGGTTCAGCGGCGTCTTTCCTTTAGAGGGGCGGGACGTTGTTAGCGGCGGGGTCACATAACAAGTACTGCACCGCAAAAAGCGGGCAAAATTGCGCCCATCCAAGGGCGCGCCAG
>ODAJ014793095.1_pt1 | contig 17440 bp, 14 predicted proteins | sample 1539241 | NCBI WGS metagenome assembly ODAJ01 (sample SAMN02144231, study PRJEB22623) | gut metagenome | biome: sheep rumen | host: Ovis aries | place: New Zealand
TCCGTGATTGGCGGAGGAGTTGTTGGTAAAAAAGCAGTAGTCCCTGCCGGTCTCCCGGGCCTTCCTTAAAAAGTCCAGGGTAAAGGGAAAAATATCGTTTTCAAGATAGATGGTCCCGTCCATATCCAGGACGAAGCACTTCACCCGGGACAGTCTCTCTTTCATCTCTTCTCTTGTCTTTGCTTCATAAAGGCTCATACTGCCGCCTCCCGCTCTGATTCTGAAGGCATTATATCACGAAGAAGGGCGCTTCCCAGCAGGAAGTGACATAAAAATGCCCGGGGACCAGGTCCCCGGGCAACCGGCTGCGGATCCTTTTAAACCGGCTGACCGCAGTCCCTCATAGCAATATTCCTCTTTCAGATATCCAGGTCTTCAAAGCCCGTTGCCGCGGCAAATTCCCGGGTCCGGAAGGTGATCATGGCATCCATGAGCCCTGCGCTGACAGGCACTTCCCCGCATGTCCGGATCAGGGCTGTCACATCTTCGGCCCGAAGGCGCCCTTTTTCCTTCAGGAAGGCAAAGAGCCTTACCCAGGGGTCCAGGTCCTCATCTTCCAGGCCCGGCAGATATTCCGGCATAAAGAGAGGCGCCTTTTCGAAATACCGGGTCAGAAGGTCCCTGTACCAGGCCGCATTCCCGTCAGAGAGCTCCTTGGGGAAGGAAAGCCTGGCCAGAGCCATGCGGGCCGCAAAGTCCATGCGGAAGATCTCTCTGGCAAGATGGTCGAAATAGGAAACCTCCCTGGAAAAGAAGTCTTCCGGCACATGCTTCAGGCGGCCGAATTTCCGGTCTGCCAGAAGGATCTTGTCCCTGGCTGCGGGAAGGCCGATCCTGGTCAGTACCCTTCCATGAGGATCCTGCTTTTCCATCCAGACAAGGGAGACCGCATGGTCAAAAGCATTCTCGCAGATCAGGGGAGGATCCGTCTTCTGCCCGGGCGCTTCCCCTTCCTTCAGGATCAGATGCGTGATCCCGCAGGAGTTGAAGGTATGGGGACCCAGGGCCCGGATGCCGGAGGGCAGGACCAGCTTTTTCAGGCTGTGGCAGCCGAAGAAGGCGCCTACGTCCGGCATGCCCCGGACCATTTCCCCGCTAAAGGACCAGTTTCCCTTCCCGGGATCCCCGAGGGCAAGTCCCAGGACTTCCAGGCTCTCCGGCAGATGGACGCTTTTAAGATCTGCGCATTCCCCGAAGGTTCCGGGGCCAAGGACCTTTACGCCGTCCGGGATCCGGATCTCCTCCGTTCCATGACAGTGCCAGAAGGCATAAGGGCCGATTTCCTCTACCGTATCCGGAAGCAGGATCCTCCGGGCCGGGCCGCCGCTTTCTTCCTTTTCCCTGACAAGCCATCCCCCGTTCATCAGGACAAACATGTTGAAGCTGTAAGGGGCATGGAAAAGTCTGCGGAAGCGGTTCTCTTCCATGTGGAAGGGGGCAAAGGCCAGGGGGGCGATCCGCCGGATGGGCTTATCTCCCACGAAGCCGCGGAGCCTTAAGGTATCCGGCATGGCCTCCCTGGGCTTTCTGCTGCAGGACAGCAGCGTCAGGCTCCCGTCCGGATTTTCAAAAAGCTCTATCTTCAGGCCTTCCTCTGTTTTATAAGTAAAAATATTTTCCATTGCCGCTGCCCCGTACCCTTTTACATGGGGATCTGCAGCTCCGCCAGGAGCTGGTCCTTTCTTTTATGCAGGAGCAGGTCCCTGCTTTCCTCAAAATATTCCCTGGACAGGAACTGTCCTATAAAAGCGGTGGCCCTGGGAGAGACCGAAAGATCTCCCACTGCCAGATTCAGTTCCATGCCTCTTCCGTAGGCATCCTTCAGAAAGGCCAGAAGGGATCCGATCCTTTTCTGTACAGACGCCACGTCTTCCTTCAGAAGGTCTCTTTCCTTAAGGAGGGAGAGCCTCTCCTCCTGCCAGAGCTGCCTTTCACCCGCAGATACTGCCTGGCCCTGGTCCATCCGGGCCTTCTTTTCTTTCAGTTCTTTTACCCGCAGGGCCAGGGCATCGTGGGTCCTGACACAGGCGTCCATCCTCCCCATGACCTCTTCCAGCAGAAGGCCCACCAGGGTGATCCTTTCATCCACGGCGGCTTCCCTGGCCTCCTCCAGGGTCTTTTCGTCATAGTCCCCCTGCAGGATGGCATCGATCTTCCATGCCTTCCTGTACTTCTGGTAGAGCTGGTAGTAAAGGGCGAAGTCTCTGGCCGTATCCGTATCCTGCAGGTACTGGGAAATCAGGGCGGCATCCACCGGGATCCCCAGCTCCTCCTGGTTCAGGATCATCTCCGACAGATCCTCCCAGGCCCTGGGCGTGACCACGTTCATGCCGTTCACCTGGGTCGTCACCTTATAGAAATCGTCCTGACGGATGTCCAGGTAGCTGACAATGCATCTGGCCACCCCGTTTGTCAGGGCATAGGCCTTGAAGGCGGCATAGTCGGGAGAGATTTCCATGACCTTGAGGCGGTCTCTGGTGGCGGCATCCAGTTCCCTGGCGCTCTTGTTGAAACGGGGCGGATTGCCTGCCGTCACAATGACCCAGCCGTCCGGTACCCTGTGGCCTCCGAAGACCTTGTACTGGAGAAAGAGCAGCATGGCGGGAGACAGGGTCTCGCTGACACAGTTGATCTCGTCCAGAAAGAGGATGCCTTCTCTTTTGCCGGTCTTCTGCATGCATTCATAGACAGAAGCCAGGATCTCGCTCATGGTATATTCGCTGACCTGATAGTGGAAGCCTTCAAATTCCCTGTCCACGATCACGGGAAGTCCCAGAGCGCTCTGACGGGTATGATGGGTCATGGAATAGGAAACCAGGCCGATCCCCATTTCGTCCGCCACCTGCTGCATGATGGCCGTTTTCCCAAGGCCGGGCGGTCCCACCAGGAAGACGGGGCGCTGGCGCACCACAGGGATCTTATAACGTCCCTCCTGATCCTTCTGCAGATATACCGTGATTGCGTTCTTGATCTGCTGTTTTGCGGTCGCTATGTTCATTCTTATCTTACTCCAATTCGTTCTTCTTCAGCAGCCTGATGGAATCCGTGGAAAGCACCGCCCGGATGGCCCAGGAGGGCACATTGGGCGAAATGTGGTCGTCGCGGTTGAAAATAAAGGCGGTCTTATATTCCGGCGCCTTCTCCGGATAGGCTCCCACGCCGTCCGTGAAGTATAAGAGTCCGTCCGGCATCTCCATCTTTCCCTCCCGGATCCGCCTGTCCACAAAGTCGAAGACCGGCCTGAAATCCGTTCCGCCAAAGCCCCTGAGCACAAGGCGGGGAATCAGGTCTTCCAGCTGGTCCATGTCCGTGATCCGCTCCATGGTCTGGATCTGGGCGTCGCACTGAATCAGGAGGATGTCCACCATACGGGTAAAAGAGCCTGTGCTTCGCAGGACGTCCACGGTCTTCTGCAGAAAGCTCTGTACAATCTCCCCCTGGACAGAGCCGGAGGTGTCGATGGCGATGACAAAGGTCCGGATCCTTTTCTCTTCGGCAAATTCCAGAGGTTCGATCAGGGGAATGTTGCCGTAGATCTCCAGCCCGTATTTATAATAGGCAATGTCAAAGGCGTCGTCAGAAATCTTCAGGGTCTCCTGAACGGCGCCGAAGTTTCTGAGGAATTCCCCGTAGTCGATCTCCTCCCAGAGGATGGATCCCAGCTGGTCGGCAAAGCGGCCGGCCCGGCTGCCGAACCGGTTCTGGAAGTTGTCCAGTTCCATCTGCACCTTCCTGGCTTCATTTCTCCACTTTTTCTCGGCATTTCTGAAAGCCCTCTCGTCGATCAGGTCCTCCAGATCTTCTGCGGTCATGCCGGGCTCTCCGGATTCGGACTCCTCTTTTCCGTCTTCCGGATCGGGAAGCAGAAGACCTCTTTTCACCTTCCGCCTGCCTGCGGCATCCCTGTTTCTCCACAGAGAATGATCGTCCATAAAAAAGAGAGGCGAGAGTCTCTCCACGTCCTCCCGGACTCTGGGATCGTCCATACAGGCATTGTAAATGCCTTCCGCGGTCATGACGCCCGCCCTGTTTTCGATCCTGAAAAGGGCTTCCCTGACTTCGCCGCTCACGGACAGAAAGCTCTCTTCCTCCCGCTCCCTTGCCAGGTCAGAGATCACCTTTTCCACCGCGATGTCGCAGGCTCTGTCCCAGAGGTCCCCCTCCTGCACCTTCCGCCGGAAGGGATGGCCGAACATGCAGTGGAGAAGCATGTGGAGAAGGGCATGGGCGGGCCAGTCCCGGTCCCTGGCAAAGGCCCGGATCAGGGCCTCCTCATCCATATATATACGCTGTCCGTCTGTCAGGGGACTCCCTGCCCCGCTGGTCCATACAAATGAAAAGTGTCCTGTGGCGTTCACAAGAAAGTGATACGCCAGCAGGACCTCTTCTATTGCAAGCGACCAGATCTGCATCGCCTGCTCTGTCATCAGATCTCTCCGTCCTCCACGTGGATCTTCATTCTCATCACTGCGCTGCCCATGGACTTGCCAAGGCTGTCAAGCCTCAGGCTCATGGTGGCGCCGCCTCCCAGGGCGTGCTTCATAACGAAGTTGAAACCTCCCAGGGAAGGAACATCATAACGGGTGATCTCTCCCTTGACCATGTCGCCGAAATAGGCTTTCAGCTTTTCGGGAGTGACTTCTCTTTCGATGATCTTGTAATACTCGGGCTTTCTGGCGTAAACGCAGACGTTGGAAGTATCGCCCTTGTCGCCGCTTCTGCCGTGGGCAATGTCATTTAAGTAGATCTCAGCCATTTTTTGTCTCCTTTCATCTTAGATTTCCAGGATATGGCTCTCGACCTGCACCACGTCTCTGGGGATCGTAGTGGGCCACAGGGCCATGACTTCCTGTACGTGGGAGCGTCCGCCGAAGAAGGATGCTCCGGGCGGTCCGTTCAGCTGCAGAGGGCTGATCTCGGGGATGATCTTGGCGCATTCCGCCTTATCCTCGGAGAATACAGCGATACGAAGGACACATTCGTTCAGGTTCTTCAGCGCTTCCTCACTCATATCGGCTACGCCCAGGTGCAGGGAGTTGAGTCCGATGTAGGAGATATGGATATCATCGGCCTTCATGCCTCTTCTCTGCATCTTCTTCATGATGACTTCGGCACAGTACTGGGCCTTCTCATAGGCATCCGGCCATGCGAAGCTCAGCATGCTGACGGTCTTCCAGCCCTTGTGATAGCCTACGCAGAGCTTTAAGGTATCCGGTCTGGGCTTGCCCTTGACGCCGCCCACACGGACTCTGTTGTCACCGATCTGGGTCAGAGTGGCATGGCTCACGTCCACGTTGACGTCGGGCGTGATATAGTTGGCGGGATCATGGACTTCATAGAGGAACTGCTCCTTGACGGACTGCTCGCAGATGATGCCGCCGCAGTCGGGAGCCTTGGTGATATCGAAGGTATCCTCGGTCAGTTCGGCAATGGGGAAGCCCAGCTCATCCATGCGGGGAACGCCTCTCCAGTCATACATGTAGTTGCCGCCGGCGCCCTGGCCGCCGCACTCCAGGAGATGTCCTGCCATAATGCCTCTGGCCAGGTTGTCCCAGTCATCGGCAGCCCAGCCGAATTCATACTTGAGGGGTGCCAGGAAGAGAGCGGAATCCGCAGCGCGGCCGGTGATGACCACGTCGGCGCCCTGGTCCAGACATCCTTCAATACCTTCGTGTCCCAGGTAGACGTTGCAGTTATAGATCTTATCAACGATATCGTTGAAATTGCCGTCGTAGTCGAAGTTGGGGAAGGTCCATCCGTCCTTCAAAAGCTGAGGGATCTTATCCTTGATGTTGTCGCCAAGGACGTAGCCGATCTTATAGCCCTTCATGCCTTCGCCTTCGGCCCAGTTTTTGATTCCGTCCACGCAGCCCTTAATATTCATGCCGCCCGCATTGGTCATGATGCGGATGTGCTTTTCCCAGGCTTCCTTTCCGGCTTCCTTCAGGATACGGGTCTGGAAATCGGGAGCAAATCCCTTTTCAGGATTCTTAAGCTGCTGCTTTGCCATGATGGACAGTGTCAGTTCAGCCAGGTAATCGCAGCCCATGTACTGGATGTCCGCATGACGGATCATGTGGATCGCCGCATCCGGGGAATCTCCCCAGAAGCCCTGGCCGCCGCCAATCGCTATTTTCTTCATGCTGTTTCCTCCTGTTTATAGTGTATATAACTGACTATCCCAAGGATCAGATAGCCTTTTTCTCGCGGAGATCTGCGATCTCTTCGTCGGTCATGCCCAGCATGCCCTTCAGGATCTCTTCGTTGTGCTGGCCCAGCGTGGGAGCGGGGCAGGTGACCCTGGGCATCATCTCCATGAGCTTGATGGGGTTGCCGTTGACCACCATGGAGCCAATGACAGGATGCTCCACTTCCACGAACATTTCCCTGGCATCCCGGATGTGGGGGTCTTCCACGATCTGCTTCACGTTGTTGATGGGACCTGCGGGAATGCCCTTGCCCAGGATGATGTCCACGATTTCGGCCACTGTACGTTTTGTAGTCCACTCTTCAATGTACTTCTTCTGGATCTTGTTGTTCTGTACACGAAGGGGAACGGTGAGGAAGCGTTCGTCCGTGATCATCCATTCCATATCCAGGACCTCACGGCAGAGCTTCTCATAAAGCTTCTGGTTGCCGCAGGCGATGATGACCTTGCCGTCCTTGGCCTGATAGGAATCATAGGGAGCGATGGAGGCGTAGGCGTTGCCCATGCGGACAGGGAGCTTTTTGGATTCAAAGTAACGGATGTAGGCGTTCTCCAGGCTGGCCACCACGGAGTCTACCAGGGAGACGTCGACTCTCTGGCCGATGCCTGTCTTTTCTCTGGCATAAAGGGCCATGCTGATGCCCATGACCAGGTTCATGCCGCCCAGGATATCGCCCATGGCATTGCCGGATCTGGTCTCGTCGCCGCCCTCTGCGCCGGTGATGCTCATCAGACCGCCCATGGCCTGGGAGATGATGTCATAGCCGGGCCTCTGGGAATAGGGGCCGTAGGAGCCGAAGCCCGAGACCGCGCCGTAGATCAGACGGGGGTTGATCTTCTTAAGAACAGATTCATAGCCCAGTCCCAGCTTTTCCATGACGCCGGGCCTGTAGTTTTCAATCACTACATCGGCTTTTTCCACCAGCTTCTTGAAAACATCCTTCCCTTCCTCTGTCTTGAAATTGAGAGTGATGCCTTTCTTATTGTGATTCAGATTCGCGTAGTAAACGCTTTCGCCGTTTCTGTAGGGCCCGTATGCTCTGGCATCGTCGCCTCTGCCGGGAACTTCGATCTTGATGACATTGGCACCGAAGTCTCCGAGAATGGATCCAGCATAAGGACCGGCAACCACTCTGGTCAGATCCAGAACGGTTACGCCTGCCAGGGCCTGGGGCTGATTTTCATAACGATTATTCATTCCTGTTACCTCTCACTTTCGAAGCGCGGTCAGTTTTGCAGTCAGTATCCGGAGCCGGAGGCGCTCCGCTCCGGCCCCGGATGACCCGGGGGTCATCCTGCTGCTGTTATTATAATCTTATTTTCCTTAAGCAGAAGCAAGAAGTCCGCAGAAGAGGCATCCGATGATGACCATGACAACGGAGATCAGCCATGCGTAAGGCAGAGTGTGCTTCTGGTGATCGCCCAGATCCTGTCCGGCCAGGCCCAGCAGAAGGAAGGTGGCGCCGGTCAGAGGAGACAGAGGGAAGCCCAGGGTCATCTGGCCCATGATGGACGCCTTGGCCACTGCCACTGCGGAACCGCCCATGGCTGCCACTGCATTGGCAATGACGGGCATGACGCCGTAGTAGAAGGAGTCGGGATCGAACAGAAGAGAAAGCGGTACGCTCAGGATACCGACAACGGGTGCCATGACTTTGCCCACGGAGTTGGGGATGATGGCTACCAGGGCGTCTGTCATGGCTGTCAGCATGCCGGAGCCCTTCATGACACCGGTAAAGGCGCCGGCCGCGAATACGATGGAGACCATCAGGAAAGCGGCCTTTGCATGGGAGTTGATGATGTCATGCTGCTGCTTGACGTTGGGATAGTTGACGATCAGCAGGATGCAGAGGCCGATCATAAAGGTGGCTGCGGGAGAAAGCAGTCCCTTGATCAGGATGAAGAGCAGGACAATGATCAGACAGATGTTGAAATACCATCTCCATCCTTCGCGGACCAGTTCCTTGTTCTCAGGGGTGTCGGCCTTGATCTCTTCCACTTCGCAGGGATCAGCGGGGATGCCGGCTGCAAGACGCTTTGCTTCCTTTCTGCCCAGCCATGCGGAGCAGAGAAGAGCCATGACAAGACCTGCGATCCAGGAAGGCATGATGCCGACCCAGAGCTGGGAAGCGGAAACTTCATAGCCGAGACCGGAAATGGCGCTGGCTGCACGGATGGTGGGGCCGCCCCAGGGCATTACGTTCATGATGCCTGCCGCAAGCGCTACGATGGTGGCTTCCACCCAGAAGTTCATCTTCATCTTTCTGAACAGAGGCATGCAGGCGGGGATGGCGATCAGGAAAGTGGTGGCGCCGGAACCGTCCAGATGGCAGATGCAGCCGATCACGAAGGTGCCGATGCAGATCTTGACGGGGTCATTGCCTGTCAGCTTGAGGATCTTGTTGATGATGGGATCGAATACGCCCGCGTCGGAGCAGATGGAGAAGAAAAGAATCGCGAAGATGAACATGACGCCGGTGGCGACGATGGAGGAAAGGCCGGAGCCCATCCATCCGGACAGAGACTTGAAGGTCTGTGTGAGCTGGTCTCCAAAGGTAACGACCGGCGGAGTAAAGGCTGCACCGGCTTCTTCCGCTTTAGCGGCCGCTGCATCGATGATGGTCTGCGGAGCGGTAACGAAGGCGGTAATAAAGCCCGTGACGGCGGGGACGATGATCAGAGCAATCAGGGTAGAGCTTTTCTTGCTCATGATCAGGGTCAGGACCAGAATGATGGTTAAGAAACCCAGAAACGCTAACATATATTCCTCCTCTTGAAATATGAAATGTTTTTTTCCCGCAAAAATATGCGGAAAGGTATCTACAAATATGATAAAAAGGAATATACTATAATTCAAATCATTGTATTTTATCTTTTTATAAGTTAAACTTATGTATATGCAGTCCTCCTGAAAGACAGTAAAAATGCAGCAGGGAAGCTCTGACATGCCCCCGGATAAGGGAAAACAGACAGAAACAAGTGCGGAAGGAGAAGCGATGATCTCGAATCTTGAATATTACAGGACCTTTTTTGCAGTGGGAAGTTTTCTTTCCTTCACCAGAGCCGCGGACTACCTCTGCGTCTCCCAGCCCGCCGTAAGCCAGAGCATCCGCCGCCTGGAGGAGGAGCTGGGCTGCACCCTCTTTATCCGCAGCGGCAAAAGCATGTTTTTTACCGCCGAAGGGCAAGAACTCTTCCGCCATGTCAAAATCGTCATGAAGGAGCTGCACAGCGCCGAATATTATGTGTCAAAGCTGTCCGCCCTCAAGACCGGAGAGCTGGTGATCGGGGCCACCGAGACCTGTATCCGCTTCTATCTGATGGACAAGATCCGGCACTTCCGGTCCTCCCATCCGGATATCCGTCTGATCTTCCGGGGCGCGACGACCCATGACCTCTGCCGGCTGATCGAAAACAGCGAGATGGATATCGGGCTGGTCATCTCCCCGCTGCCGGAAGGCTACAGCTTCCATACCACCCATGTGCGCGACTTTCAGGACGTGCCCGTAGTCTCAAAAAAGCTGGGCCTGGATCCGAACAGGGTCTACAGTCCGGATGACCTGACGGCATGGCCCCTGATTTCCGTATCCGAGGAAAACATCGTCCGCCAGCTGCTGGAAAAATGGTTCTTCGAAAACCATACCCTCTTAAATCCCGCCTATACGGTCCGGAACATGAGCATGGTGGCCCAGTTCATCCGGGAGGACCTGGGCATCGGGATCCTGCCCAGAGAATATGTCGCCGGAGATCTTGCGTCCGGAGAGCTGATGGAACTGAAGATGACTTCTCTCCCGGAGACCCGCTCCCTTTACATCGCCACCAACCCCAACGTTCCCTTTTCCGAGGCGGGAAGGCAGTTCATGGAACTTCTGAAAGCCGATGCGTACCAGCGGAAAAACCGGTGAAATAAAGCCTGAAAAAAGGAAACAGAGGCAGCCGTCAAAGCGCTTCTGTTTCCTTTTTTTCTGCCGATATTATCAGTGCCGCATGCGGGCAGGGCTTTCGAGCAGCTCCTCCCGGACTTTGTTCACCTGAAGGATATGGCTGGCCACGGTAGTGCAGCAGCCGCCAGCAGCCGCTGCCCCTGCCAGGTAATAATCCCTGGCGCATTCTCCGAAGGGGCGCTGGCCCTCTTTTCCGTGCCAGGTCTTGGTCACAGGGTCATAGGTCTCTCCGGAGTTGGGATAGACCGCAATGGGAAGGTCCGTGCCCGACTTAAGCTCCCGGATCAGGCTCTCGATGAACATGGGCGCCGTGCAGTTGACGCCGATCATTACAAGACCGGGATGGTCTTTGGAGAGGACCGCCGCGCAGTCCCGGATCCTGTCTCCCTCACAGATATGCTTTCCGTCCTTACAGGAAAAGCTGATCCAGTAGGGAGCTCCCAGATCCTCCGCTATCCGCGCGCAGACCAGGGCTTCCCTGAGGGAGGGCTGGGTCTCAATGAGAAGAAGATCCGCTCCCTCTTCCCAGAGCAGTTCCATCCTGCGTCTGTGGAAGGTGTCCAGGTCCTCATCGGAAATATCATAGCCGCCACGGTATTCGGAGCCGTCCGCCAGATAGGCCCCGTAAGGGCCGATGGCGCCCCCGCAGATAGGATAGGGGCGGCCGCTTTCTTTTCCTTCTTCCTGCCACCACTCTTCCCGGGCCGCATGGAACATGCGGACCGACCGGCGGATGATCTCCTCCGCTTCTTCATTTGTGTATCCGTTTTCCGTAAGTCCCGGAATGGTGGCCTGATAGGAGGCCGTGATGTGGAGGTCGGCCCCGGCTCTCAGATACTGGAGGTGGACTTCCTTTACCAGCTCCGGTCTTTCCGCCAGGACTCTGGCCGTCCAGAGACGGTCATTTAAATTGCAGCCAAGTCCCTCCAGGGCCGTGGACATGGAGCCGTCCACCACCAGAAGTCTTTTTTTGTCAAACAGGTCCTTCAGATTTGTTCTTTCCATCTGTTTCATCCTTTCTCAGCTTTTTCGTCGATCATGCCGAAGGCCACGTCCGGAGGATTCTCTCCCCTTTCCTTGGCCGGAATGAATCTGTCCCAGAAATCATGGAAGAGCCGCATAATTTCTTTCTGCTGGGTATAAATAAAGGTCATGGTGATCAGGATATAGACGGCGGACAGGATATCCGTCATGGCCCAGAGGGAAGCCGCCTCAATGTTGTAGAAAAGGACGCAGGGCAGCATGTAGTAGATCATGTAGACCCTGGTGGCGATCCTGTTCTTTTCCGTATCCCCGAAGGCATAGTTGATGGACTTCTCGCAGGAGTAGTACATGCCGATGATGGTGGTCCAGGCAAAGACCGCTATGGCCGCCGACATGAAATATCCTCCGAAGCTGCCGTAGGAGACCTTGAAGGCCACGGTGGTCAGCTGGGCGGAGTCTACGCCGGGATAATCCACGTAGACATTGGTCAGGATCAGAGAAAGGGCCGTCACCGAGCAGACCACGATGGTATCCAGGAAGACCTCGCCCCAGCCCCAGGAAGACTGGCGGACGGGATGATCTGTCTTGGCAGAGGCATGGGCGATGATGCCGTAGCCTGTGCCCGCGTCGTTGGAATACAGGCCTCTGGCCACGCCGTAGCGGACGGCGTCCCTGACCGTGGCGCCGGCAAAGCCGCCGATGCCGGCCATGGGCGTAAAGGCCGATCTGAAGATCAGGCCCAGGGCGGAAGGGACCATGGGCAGATGGGTCACAAGAATGCCCAGGCCGCCCAGGATATAGGCCATGGCCATCAGAGGGACCACTTTTTCCATGACCGAAGAGATGCGCTTTAAGCCGCCCCAGATGGTCAGAAAGCAGGTAATACCCAGGACTGTGACGGAAACGATGGGCGCGATTCCGAAGCCCTCCTGAAGAGAGCTGGTCACGGACTCCGTCTGTACGCAGCAGGTCCAGGGACCCAGAACAAAGCAGGCAGCGGCCAGGACCATGGCCCCGCCCTTCCAGCCCAGGGCATTCTTCATGACGAAGGACCGGTCGCACATGTATTCATCCACGGATTCGCTGTATTTGACCCGGAATCTCTGACCCAGGATGATCTCGCAGGCCTTGGTGGACATGCCCAGAAGGCCGGATACCCACATCCAGAAGACCGCGCCGGGGCCGCCGGCCACGATGGCCGTGGCAACGCCGCCTATGTTGCCCACCCCTATGGTGTTGGCCATGGCGGTGCAGGCTGCGGCAAAGCCGGAGACGGTTCCCGTCCCCTCGCCTTTGGAAAACATCTTTCCGAAGGTGTTTCTGAAATGGAAGCCTATGTTGCGGAAGTTGTAGCGGAAGCCGAAGCGAATGGACAGATAAAGGCCCGTTCCCACCAGAAGGACCGTCATCCAGGTGCCCCACATAAAGTCGGAGACCGCCGTCAGAAAATTCAGAATCATAATGAATACCTCTCCCCTTTTTGTAAATGAAAAACGTCTCTTTCAACAATATAAAGGGAGCGGGGAGACATTTGCAATCAGTTTTGGCCCTCCGGCAGCATAAAAAAACACCCGGAAGGGAGACTTTGTCCTTCCGGGTGTCCATGATGCATTTCTTTTGTCCGCCGGTACCTTAAGGCCGGATCTTCAGGGGAGAGTCACAGTACTGGCACTTGTTGTTCCTGCCTCTGATCACCGTGTTCCTGGCACCGCAGCCGGGGCATTCCACCACCAGCGTATTCTCCATTTCTTCCTGGACTTTCTCTTCCCTGGCGGCAGTGACCAGAAAGACCCTGCCGGCTCCGAAATCGGGCCTTATGCCGGTCATGAAGTTCTTGTCCAGCAGGATCTGCAGGATCCTTTCCATGTTGCCCCGGACCCGGGCTTCCCTCTGCAGACCGGAAAGGCTGATGCTGGACCCGGATGTACGGTCAAGGGCCTGGGCGATCCGCCTGGCATACCGTACCCGGACCCTTCTGATCAGGATCCTGGCAAAGGGGAAGACAAAAATGAAAAGAACAAGAGCATCCGCAACGATATCCGTGCTCGTCATTCCGTATCCCATATCATCCGCCACAATACTGATGCCCGCAAGGATAAAGAGAAGCAGTACTGCCATAACAGGGATCTCCCATATGCGGTTCTTTGCCTTACTTGTCAGAAACTCTTCCATCTGCGTCCTTCCTTTCAGCCTTTGCAGAACCGGACCTTTGTCCGGCTCTGCATCAGATTATAACATATCCGGCGGAAGGCTCAAATCTTATTCTGTCTGATTAACAACGCCTGTGAAAAGGGGAACCCCTTCGTAAGAGCGGACAGCAAAGACGAAGGGTCTGTCCAGGGTAAAGTATGCTTCCTCTTCCACCAGGGCTGCGCCGGCTGCCATGATGGCCGTATAGGCCGCTGCCTCAATGCCTTCTTCATCGATTTTGACTCTGGCATTATGAAGCGCCCTGCTGATACAGATCTCCGGGACCTCTGTCAGGGGGGTAAAGTCCGATGCCTTGGCATCAAAGGCCTTCTCGATCCCCAGCTCTTTCAGGCCGGAGATCAGGTCCAGGGAGCTGGTCAGGTCAAATTTCGGAATGGCCGCATGGATCATGACATTTTTGGAATTATCCCATTCCCAGGGATCTTCCATGGTCAGAAAACGTCCCAGTTCTTCGTCCTTAAGCAGAGCTTCGGGGCTTACCCCCTCTGCCGGCAGGATAAAGAGCATGGACCCTGTGCCCGTCAGATACTTTTCATAGACCGTAAAATTCTCTCCCAGGTAGAGAGTGCCGATGCCGTCCTCATGCATGAAATCCGCCTGCCTGTCGCCGCCTGCTCCGTGGAAGGTATCGGGAACCGTGAAGGCTTCCTCAAAGGTGTTCACCCATCTGGCCTTGAGCCATATGGTGGACGCCAGGGCCGCTATGGTATCGGGATCAAATCCAAGAGACGATGTCTGCTCCTTCAGAAGGTCTCCCGTCATCTCGTTCAGCCAGTCCCGGAAGGCTTTGTTCATTTCGGCAGAGCCCATTTCCCCTTCAAAAACGGAGGCATGGAGCTTTTCCTCCATCCGGTCCGCCGTATCCTTTCTGCAGCTGCCGGAGCCGTCGATCCAGAGGGAATTGCCCAGAAGGCACTTGCCCTCCTCACTGTCCCGGCTGATTCCCTTCCATATGGCAGCGGTCCTTTCCTCCATTTCCTCCAGGGATCCCGCATGGACGGCGTCCAGGATCTGCTGCCGGGTCTCCGTATCCGTGACCTCGGCCAGAAGTCCCAGGGCCATATACACGTTTACAGGGGAATAAATATGGTTTTTTCCGTCCTCTTCTCCCAGAAAGACAGGAGCGGAATCCAGGAAAAAAGATCTGAGGCCCTTAATCTCTTCCTGCTTCAGTTCGTACATGTCGTCTTCCTCTTCCATCGGACCGGCTTCCTCATCCGGCTCTTCTTCCTCACTTATATCTTCCTCCGGGCTTTCCCTTTCTTCCAGGGGAACCACGTCCTCCCCGGGAGACTGATCACCGGCCCCGCCGCAGCCGGTCATAAGGACTGCGGCAAGAAGGACTGCTGTCAGCTTCTTATATAAATTCCTGTTTCTCATTTTTTCTGCCTCCTGCCCGCCGGGCAACATCATTTTCTGCTTCTATAGATACAGTATCCGCCGGCAGCCTTTCTGTTGCCTTCCGAAAGAAAAAATAACATTTTCATCCTGACTTCCTTTTTCACGCTCTCCTGATCCGGTGCGAGCCCATGCTTTCTGCAGATCGGTCCGGCTTCCGCTCTTATCCGGTTCCCGCTCTGCCTTGCCCTCCCCCGGTCTTAAAAAGCTGTTTTCTCAAAAAAAACCCCGACTGCAAAACTCCATTTACAGTCAGGATCTCGGTCTTTCTTTATGTCAGTGCGCTTTTATTATGCCAGAACGGAATCCGCGATCCGGATGGCTTCCTGCATCTTGGCGGCACTCTTTTCCAGCAGGTCATACTCATGGCGGGTCCATTTTTCTTCCAGACGCTGCTCCACGCCGGCCACACCGATGATGGAAGGCAGCGAAATGGCCACTCCCGACAGTCCGTATTCGCCCTGCAGGGTGGAGGTGACGGGTGCAATGGTCAGGCGCTGGTTCAGGACCGCGTCCGCCAGGGAGCATACACAGGTAGCGATGCCGTAGTGGGTCCTGCCCTTGGCCCTTATGATCTCGGCGCCCATGTTCTTGACCCTTTCATACAGTTCTTCCTTCTGTGCGTCGCCCCAGGCAAGCTTCACGTTCTGACAGTACTCGTCCATGGGAACGCCCGCTATGGCCAGTCTGCTCCATACGGGGAACTGGGTATCTCCGTGCTCTCCCACGATGTTGCACTTGACAGCCTCCACGTGGATCCTGGTATAGTTGGCGATTCCCCGCACCAGACGGGAAGTATCCAGCACGCAGCCGGTGCCGAAGACCCGGCCGGCAGGCAGGTCCATCCAGCGGTCGCATACATAGGTCATGATGTCTACGGGGTTGGAGACCACCATGATGGTCCCTCTGGTGTAATACTCCAGGATAGAGTCCACAACGCTCTTCATGATCTGAACGTTGTCCTGGATCAGCTCCAGTCTGGATTCACCGGGCCTTCTGCTTCGTCCTGCGGTAATAATGATCAGGTCGGAGTCCCGGATATCCTCATAGCCGCCGCAGCGGACGGACGAAGATCCCATGTAGGGAATACCGTGCTGGATGTCCAGGGCCTCTCCCACAGCCTTGGGCTCGTTCTTATCGATCAGGATGATCTCACGGGCCAGGTTGCGGATGGTCAGTGCATAGGCGATGGATGAACCGACGTATCCTGCGCCTATGATGACGACCTTTCTGTTTCCGATATGCATATTCATGAAATGAAGTAATCCTCCTTCAGATATATATGGTCAAAAAAGGAACTCACTGCAAAAAAGCAGTGAAGTCCCTTTTCAATCTGATCAGCCGATATACAGCATTCTTCTCAGTGCGTTATATTATACACTGGAGATTCCAAAAAAGATATATAAAGATAGTGACCTTTTTCCTAAGAAACTGTCTACATTTTACCTGAATCCGAATTTCGCGGCCGCCCTGTCATAGGCCGGAACCGGAATATAGTATTTCCTGCCAAGACGGCAGACTTCAAAGATCTGGCCGTCGATCTCCGACCTGCCGCCCAGTTTTACATCCTTCTGCAGGGAGGTGGTAAAGGAAGGATCCAGAGAATCCAGGATCTTCAGATTGGTCTCCACCAGGTCCGTATCGAAGGTGATGTGCATGGCTCTGGCGATCTCTTCGATTTCCCTGACGCATTCGATATACATCTGCCTGGGCTCTCCTTCCCTCTGCAGAGCCTTTGCCGTGCAGTCATAGTAAAGCCCCACTGCGCTGTTGGGAGAGACCATGGAGAACTTCTGCAGGGTATCCCGGCGGATGTTGTCGGAGTAGACCGCCGTGATGCCGGCCTCCTCCAGGTCCTTTTTCACCTGTTCCAGAAGGGGATTGCCCATGCTGCCGTCCACTTCTCCGTAGAGGACGCGGAAAATATCACTGACCATGCGGATGACGCCTGGCTCTTCCACGGAGGCGGCGATATACATGCAGCCGTTCAGGACATGAAGTCCCGGCAGGTCCCTGGCGATCTTTTCCCCGGTCCCGTATACGTTCTGGATGGGAATTACGATGGTTCTCTCTCCCGCAGCCTTCTGCAGGATGTCATAGACCTCCTCCACCGAATAATACTTGGTGCACAGGAAGATAATATCGGGCTTTGGAGCAACGCCGGAAAGGAGTTCTTCGTATTCCTCCTCCGTCATAGCGGGAAGAGCCACGGACCACTCCGCTTTGTCCTTCCGGACCCTGAGGCCTTTCTGACGTATGGCCAGGCGCTTTTCTCCCCTGGCGATCAGGGTCACGTCCTTTCCTGCTCTTTTCATGTATGCAGCGATGGCGCCGCCCGTTCCGCCTGCCCCTATGATCAGATATCTCAGTTCCATGTCTTTCTTCTCCTTCCTGACGTTCCTTTCCGGGATCCTGTCCTCATTATATTAAAAAAAGTCCCGGCACGCCACTGCGTACCGGAAAAGAGAATCAGCTGCCCGAAGAAGAGCCTGCGGATGCGGACGCAGCTGCAGCCTCCGAATCCAGGACCGCGTCGATGGCCAGGACCACGGAAAGGACCATGGCCTCATCCTGCCCGTCTTCTATGTCGATCTCGTAGGCGTCGCCCCAGGAGAGCCATACCTTATGGACGCTGACGATGGGCATGCCGTGGTGGGTGATCTCATAATCATGCTCCAGGAAGGACCCGGAGACC
>ODAJ011970140.1_pt1 | contig 17432 bp, 3 predicted proteins | sample 1539241 | NCBI WGS metagenome assembly ODAJ01 (sample SAMN02144231, study PRJEB22623) | gut metagenome | biome: sheep rumen | host: Ovis aries | place: New Zealand
GGCCCTGGTAATCACCATGGCCTTGGTACTGGCGATGGCACTGCCTGTACTTGCAAAAAAAGGTGATGATATCACAGCAGAAACTGGTACAATCACTGTCCAAAACGCTGCTAATGGCGAAACTTATAAGATTTTCAAAATCTTTGATGCAACAATTTCTAAGGTTGAAGGCGAGAACGGCGTAGCAGATGCTATTTCCTATACGTATCCGAGTGCTACACTGCCTGAAACCCTTGCAGCAGCTTTCGAGATTGAGACAATCGGTGGAACGAATTATGTCAAGGTTATTGATGGCAAGTCTGATACTGATGTAACAGATGCTGTGAAGGCATATGCTGAGACCCTGGATGCGAGTGCAGCTATTGACTCCCAGGTTGGCGATGGCAATCCGGTCGTTTTCGACAATCTGGCCTTCGGCTACTATCTGGTCACTTCTACTCAGGGCGCTGTCGTAAGTATCGATTCCGCAAATCCCAACGCTGTAATCTATGACAAGAATACATCAACTCCTGAAGTTACCAAGGTGGTTGAGAAGGAGTCTTATTCTATTGGCGACACTGTAAAGTATACCTCTACTTTCTCGACTCCTAACTTCCTGGGCGAAGGCTCAGATTCCAAGCAGGTTACCAAGATTGAGGTTACAGATACACTGCCTGAATTCCTGAGCGACGTCACAGTTACTTCTGCTTTGGTAAAGAACGCTGATGGAACAGAAACGGAAGCTGATGTTACCAGCCTCTTTTCCAACTTTGGCACAACGAAGACAGTCCTTGTTCCGTGGGCTACATATACCGCAGATTCCTCTGATCCTACCAATTCCGACAAAGGTACCTGGGCTAGCTTATACTCCAATGGCGCACAGTTAGTGATTGAGTATCAGGGAACTCTGACCAGCACTACAAATATCAACGCTGATGATCGAAACGATGTCACCTTCAGACCTTTTGTCGACTCAACGAATAACGGCGATGATGACGACGATGACGACGATGATGACGACGACGATGATGACGACGATGATGATACTCCTTGGGAGGAGCCCTTCAGTGAGCATGATGAATTTAAGACTTATGCTGCTGCTCTGAAGAAGGTCGATGGTACATCCTCTGGTGCTGCTGGCCTGGCTGGCGCGAAGTTCAAATTTAGTGGTTTGAAAGCAACTAAGGGCGAAGATGGCGTCTACACTGTTGTTAGTACAACTGCTCCTGCTGCTGAAGAAACCGAGTTTGAAGTAGATGCAAACGGTATGCTCTACATCATCGGTCTTGCAGAAGATGTTGAACTGACTGGTACTGAGACCGAGGCACCCTCTGGCTACAACAAGCTGAGCGGAAACGTTACCCTTACTCCTCAGATAATGGAAGAAGAAATCTTCACAACATCTGGTACTCGTTACTATGATGCGAATGGTAACCTTGTAAGCGAAGAGGCGCAAAGTAAATCTTCCAAGCCGGTTGAAAAGAACCTCTCCGATCTGGATGCTGGTGCTGTTAAGGTGGAAAACGAGAAGGGCACAGAGCTTCCTTCCACCGGTGGTATCGGTACCACAATCTTCTACGTTGTCGGCGCAATCCTCGTCCTTGGCGCAGGTGTTGTCCTGATCACTCGCAGAAGAATGGATGCTTAATTACTCATTCATGAGTTTTACGCGCACTAAACATGTTTCTTAGGCTGCATGCTCCCTGCAAGGGCAGCATCTGCCTATCACATGCGTGCATTACATCCTGACGAAAATTATATCTCAGCGGTGAGCATAACAAGATAAAAAACCAGCAGGTCACTGGATCGCCCACAGCCTCTCGCGGCTGCGGGTGATCCCCCACTGAGTTATAGAAAGACACTTAAAGGCCAGGAGCTGAGAGGACCAAGTGCTGCTCGCCTTCTGGCCTTTTTATCACATAAAGCTCTCATATACAAAAGAGCATACTCATACAAAAGATCTTACTGACACAAAGGATCACAAAGTCTTTTGTACCTGACCATATCTGCTTATGAAAAAGCAGGCATCCGCAGACGCCTGCAGAAGCCGGAATGGATATTTCATAAACCGATATGGGTTGGCACAAATGAATTGACTTCATTTACAAATCACAGCTCCGGGCAGTACCCCCATCCTGATTAATCAAACATTCAGTGATGTGTGGGATATATGAACCGGGAGCACGTACGGAAATACATATTTTACTACATTGGCTGCGAACTTCTTCCAGGATTGGTTGACAGCCTTTTTTGCATCTATCAGTCAGACATCGAGGGGTTCGCAAGTGAGTCGGAACAACAACCTTGCCGGGCAGCGGTTCGGCAATTTAGTGGCCGTGGAGGCCACAGCAGGACGGAAAAACGGTTATACCATTTGGAGATGCAGGTGCGACTGCGGAAGAACAGCAGAAATCGCATCGAGATCTCTGAAAAACGGATGGACGACAACCTGTGATGATTCCGCATGTAAATATGCCGCAAAGGAACAGAAGCTTCGGGCCCGGTATGAAGATCTGACCGGAAAGCGCTTCGGAAATCTGCTCGTCCGCGGAATGCTGGCGGAACGGAGCAGTACAGGACAGGTTCTCTGGGATTGCCTGTGCGATTGTGGAAACACTGTTGTCGCCCCGACTGGACAGCTGAAGGCCGGCTACCGCAAGAGCTGCGGCTGCCTGAGCAGTCCTCCCCTTAAAGACTGGATCGGCAGGAAATTCGGTTGGCTGACAGTGACCGCCTATGACGGCAAGCGCGGAGGCAAACATTTCTGGAAATGCTCCTGCGACTGCGGTAATGAAACGACCGTATGCCAGTCAAACCTCAAGAACGGACACACCATCAGCTGCGGCTGCCAGAACAAGCTCCATGAAGCCCGGACCATGGTGGACGGAACCTGCGTGGAGATCCTCAGGAGCGCAGTAGAGAAAAAGACGCTCCCCAGCAATAACAGTTCCGGTGTCAGGGGGGTTTATAAAAGCAAACGCACCGGCCGCTGGTGCGCACAGATCACTTTTAAGGGGAAAACAAAGTATCTGGGCAGTTTTGAAACTCTTCAGGAGGCGAAAATAGCCAGAGAACGCGGTGAAGAGATTTTTGAAGAGTTTCTGGAAGAATTTGATAACATTTCCAATAACCTTTCCGGCAAAAAAGGGAAAGGAAGGGAAAATGCGAGACAGAAAAATGCTGTGTAACCACAGATAAGCAGTGATTAACAGATATATTTTATAGACACAAAAAGCAACTGTAGTTGTTATTTCCGCAAGAGAAAGAGCCGTAATTATGAAAGCATTACTTAGAAAGATCAGACAGATACTGAAAGACCGCAGGACGCGCAGATTCTTAACAAGATTCGTGAGCGGAGTTGCGGCTATTGTCGTGTTTGTAACTACATATGCGCTTGTACTACCGGCGATCACAATGGAGAGCGAGGCCGCGTGCGGAATCGAAGCTCACCAGCATGACGACAGTTGCTACTCGGAGAACCTGATCTGTGGTCAGGAAGAGTCCGAGGGTCATCATCACACAGATGAATGCTATACAGTGTCCAGGGATCTCGAATGCGATCTCGAGGAACATCAGCACTCTTCGGAAAACGGCTGTTTTGACGAAGAAGGCAATGTCGTGTGTAAGCAGGAAGAGCATACACACACGGATTCCTGCTATAAAGAACACCGTGAACTGACATGCGGACTGGAGGAGACTGAGGGTCACCACCACACGGATTCCTGCTACGAGAAGGTGCTGACCTGCGGAAAGGAAGTCCACACTCACTCGACAGCATGTTACAAAGCAGATCTGCAGATTGAATCTGCGGCGGTGGCGTCGACCGGCATGACAAGTGCGGCAGCTGTCCCTGACCTTTCTGATGAAGACTATTATTCTGAGGACGATACCCTTGCAAGCAAATCCCTGGATGAGGCAGAAAATACAGATGGGGATGACAAGATCACTTCTGAAGACAGTTCTGAGGATGAAACCGAAGCTGACATCGAGGAAGAGAATACAGACCGCGGCGAAATCAAAGATGGATCTGACGACGTCGACAAGGATGATAAAAAGGATAAGGATAACAGCAAAGGAGAGGAAGAAGCCGCTTCCTCCTTCTCGACTGGTTTTGCGGCGGATGAAAATGCAGAAAACGGGGATGCCTATATCCCGGAAAAAGACGCTCTGAATTTCAACACTGTCCTGAACGGACGCACCGGTATTTACTTCCACCATGTGGCGGAAGATGAGGAGATAGTAGACAGCTCTTCTATCACGGACTGGGACAAAGCGGACGAGAATACGAAACTGAACCCCGAAGATCTCATTCGTGTGTACTTGAGTTATACACTTCCCAAAGACACGATCAACGCAACCAACGACATATCCAGATACCGCCTGCCTGATGCACTCCATCTGACAGATGAACAGATTGAGGCAATCAACGCCTGTGAGAACGGTATTTCAGCGCAGTACATGGATTATGATAACCTTGAGATCACGGATCCCGATCGCCATGCGGCCTACCTTGGCATAGAATCTGTGGAAGGCAGGCGGGTCCCCGGCGAAGAAATGAAAGAGGACAGCCAGGAGTACATCAGCGCTGTAGTCAGGGCAGAAAAGATTTATGATGAGGAAACCGGAGAATACGAAGGGACAGATCTGATCTTCACCTTCAGCCCCTATGCCATCGAAAAGAATGCTCACGCCTATGACAAAAAAGGACAGCCGACCAAGGCCGGAGAAGAGGTGACCGGCTGGCTGACCCTTGACTTCAATATGGGACAGATCGACTGGGCAGAAGGCAACACCTCCGAGATCGTTTTTGCGGAAGAAGATAAGGAAAATGATATTTCTGAGATCAGTACAGTTCTCAGACAGGCTGATCCTGCGGGCGCGGAAGCAGATGACAGCGCCGTGGATGGAACAACAGAAGCCGCTGCCGAATATGCGACCGAAGAAGCTTCCGAAGCTGCGACTGCTGCGGAAATAGCAGCAGAAAACAGCACTGAAGAAGCTGCCGCTGCAGCCACAGCTTCCGAAACAGCAGCAGAAAGCAGCAGTGAAAAGACCGACGCTAAAAACGATTCTGACAACGAAAAAGACAATAATGAAGAGTCAACAGCTGCCAGCTACCCCGCAGCTGTCTTTGAGGACTCCATTACCGTAAATTCCGGCCGTCTCGACACCGATCTGGCAGACACTGCCCTTCCCAAGAAGACAAAGATGACTGTCCATGTCGAAGCTGACGAAGGAACCTTCCCCGAAGGAACCAGGATGGTTCTCAGCGCCGTTGAAGACCTCGACGCCGTTGCGGAAGCTGTCGGTTCTGCTGTTGACGAGAAGAAGACCCGCGGTTTCCAGGCGGTAGACATCACCTTCTATGACAGCGATCCTGCCTATGAAGGCGCGAAGGAAATCCAGCCCCTGAAACCCATCAGGGTCTCCATTACAAGTGACGAAATCAAGAAAGCTGCCGGGGACTCCTCAACAGCTCCTGTTGTAGTACACGTAAAAGAAAATACATCGGACGATAGTGTTGAAAATAATAACAGCAAGGCAGGTGCAAGTGAAGGCTCCCGTATCGGAGCAGACATAGGAACACAGAATGATGAAAATGATTCCCTGACCTTTGAAGCTGACTCTTTTTCCGTATACGCAGTTGTTTATACAGTGGAATTAAAGACAAATGTTCTCACTGCAAATGGACAAACCTATGAGGTTACTGTTACCTGCGGAGAGGACGCAGAGATTCCGGAGAGCGCGGAACTCAGAGTGAAAGAGATCCAGTCCAAAGATAAAGAGTATAAAACGCTTCGCAGTGACATAGAGGATGGATTATCTGATGCAGATATTAACACACCGGTTAATCCCGTGCTGTTTGACATTTCCATCTGGGATGGCGGAAAAGAAATTGAGCCCAAAGAAGGCAGTAAAGTCAAGGTAGAGGTGAAGCTCGTCCGCAGCGCCCTCAAAGGTATGTTCTCCGACGAGAATACACCGCTCCTTATCAATGATGCCCCGATCCAGGTGGAAAATGGATACATCGAGCGCGACATGAAGGTTATCCACAAGACCAACAACGGAGCTGTAGAAGTGATGGACACCTTCGACAACATCACGGCTGAGGAGGCCATGACCACCTTCACTACTGATTCCTTTTCCAGTTGGTTGGTATTTTTAGATGAATCCGCGAAAGAAATCACGGTCGGCCCTGGTGACAGTATCATACTTAGACCATATAACGAATGGTCCTGGGACGCTCCGTCGGAGCAGGGGGACGAGTGGGCGGACCCCCGTACCGACAGCGCCGTGACGAGTGCGGCTGACGTGACCCTACGCACGGCCAACGACAGCAACTTGGGCCACAGCTTCACCTTCTACGACCTCAAAATTAAGAACGACGCCGCGGGCAAAGAGTTTGAAATTAAGACTGAGAACGGGCAACCCATACGTATCAAGGTAGCAAGTACATCCCCCGAACCCACCGGCGAAACTCCGCCGGAGGTGTCCACGGTCACCAATGCGGACGAAGGCATCACCTTCAATTTGTATGACTACGACAAGAGCGGGAACCTGGACGAAAGTGATAACAAGGCTGAATTCTGGTCCAGCCGAACAAAGAATGACCAAAACAACGACAGGTACGAGAAGGGCACCGTCAACGAGGGCCACGCGCTGAAGTTCCTTGGCTGGGGTTATTCCGGTAAATACAATTCCAACTGGAAGGGCGACTGGGCCTCCGGCGGCATCCTGGACTACACCGGCACCACGGTGAGCCCTGGCATTGTGAAGTCTGACCTGAAGGAGTACACGTTGAACGACGGCTCGAAGATTCTGGTGCCTGAGCTGGCTGACTTCGACGAGGATCTGGGGTATTTGTTCGACACCGACTCCACCTGGACCAATACTAGCAACAGGGTGCAGGCCTATGCGAACGCAGACGGCCTGTTTCAGAAAGGCTCGAACGGCTACTACTACTACAACAGCAACTCGAATTACGCCTATTTCAACGGCGAAGAGTTCGAGGTCTACGAGCATACCTACCAGCAACATACAGGCAACCATCAGCCCGGCAACTCCAAGCCCATCGGTTTTCTCCCTTTTCACGAGTACGAACCGGATACCGATACCGATGGAACCAACGGTACAGGGATGAACCACAACAAGTACCTAAACCACCACTTTGGCATGGACATGGCGGTTGAGTTCGAGATCCCGGAGGATGGGCTGGATGAATATGGCAACCCCATCACCTTCGAGTTCTCCGGCGACGACGACCTGTGGGTGTTCATCGACGGCAAGCTGGTGTTGGATGTCGGAGGCATCCATCAGCCCGTGACGGCCAGTATCAACTTCTCGGACGACGTGGTGAAGGTGAACGGACAGGACGATACCACCATTCAGGAGATGTTCGACAAGTCCACGTCTTCTGACAAGACTTGGACGAAGGGTGAGGAAGTGCCGCACAAGATGCAGGTGTTCTACCTGGAGCGCGGCGGCTGCGACTCGAACCTGTCCATTCGATTCAACATGCCCACAACGTTGGGCAAGGGTGAACTGCGAGTCATCAAGAACGACAGCAAGACGCCCACCACCAAGCTCGCGAACGCCACATTCGGCCTGTACAGCGACCCGCGCTGCGAGAACCTGCTCACGGGCAAGGAGAAGACCTCTGGTCCCGACGGCCTGCTGGACTTTGGCGAGCTGGCCTTCAAGGATGCTAACACCACCTATTACCTCAAGGAGATTAGTGCGCCCGCTGGCTACCTGATCGACACCGGTGTCTACCAGGTGAAGCCGTATATCCTCAACGGCAAGGTGCAGAGGGACTCAACAGGCAATATCGTGCTTCAGATCATTGATCCGGAAGGCAATCCCCTCGCGCAGACCAACCCCAGCGAGCTGGCGTTGAGCAGAATTGAATTCCCGAACGAGAAAGCTTCTACCATTGACATTCCTGCAGAAAAGAAGTGGGCTGACGATGTCATCACCGAAGACGCCCAGATCACGCTGACGATCAAGCGCTATAAGCTGGTCCACCAGACGAAGGGCCTCACCATCGAGCAGAACCTGATCAACAAGCCCGACGACCATGCATTCGCGGCGCAATACAGCATCACCTACACGGCCACTGACGGCGAGGAAAAGACTATACTGGTCAATTACTCGGACTTCGCCGCCGGACGCTACACCATCACCGATATCGCGCCCGGGAATTATACGGTTGTGCAGAACATACGTTCCGGAGTGCCGGAGAACTACACGAGAACCGACGATCCGGATAGCCACCAGGTCACGGTCCAACTGGCCGAGGACGGTACGGCGACGGCGCAGTTCAACACGACCTATGTGCAGAAGAAGGGCACGCTCAACCTGAAGTCGGTCGTCAACAACATTCCGTCCGGCGTCAGCTACCAAAACGTGCGCTATGCGATCCTCGATTCGAACGGCAAAAAGGTTGATTCGGCAACCTATGACGAGGCCAAGGACGGCAAGAACTTCTCCCTGCCGGTGGGCACCTATTCCATCAAAGCGGTCAACATGCCGAAGGACCCTGACGGATACAATGTCACACGCACAGTCACCAAGAACGGAATAATCGCCGAAGGCTCCACCATCGACGTCGGCAGTGTCACCATTACTGACGGCGGTACGACAAGTGTGCAGTTCAACAGTGATTACGCGCTTGGGCTTGTGCAAAACTGTCACTTTAAGGTCAAGGATAAACATTACAACGATACCGGCGAGTATCTTGACATTGATTTGAGCGGACAGTATAACGAAGGGACGGAAGTGACCGTTACCATTCAGGTAAAGACATCGGATATTTGGAATGACGTGCAAGACGATACGGGGATGTCCCATACTTCTGATGATTATAACCAGTATGGTACAAACTATAGGAACTATAATGTCACGTTCACAGTGCACAGTAATACAACGCCGACTTTCCAAATCAACGGACAACATGGAGCCGTAAACAACGACAAGCATTGGAAGAAAATCGTCAATCAGAATTGGCATCCGATAAGTCCTGCCGCAGTGTCGACAAATAGCGCTAACAATACCAGGTCTCTCGCGCTGCGCGCGGCGTCGAGACCGGCTCTGGGCTCCGCAGCGGGCAACACCGAGGAAATCCATGAGACTAACCCTGCGGACGCGCACACCGAGACCGATCCCGACACCCAGGTGGTAACGCCTGTTCCCGCCAATCTGCCCGACGCGCCGGAATTCAAGAAGTACGTGAAGGACGTCGACCCCGATACCGGCAGCGACTGGCAGAGAACTATCGTCCTCAACAAGGACAACACACCCGATGCCTGGAAGGACACCCTCGAGGGCCTCGAAGCCGAAGACGTGGACGGCAACCCTTACTACTACTATGTGGCGGCAGTTGACGAGACCGGCTTAGAGAAGGTAACCACCGTGTCCTTCGGCAACAATGGTGACGAGCTGCTGCTGATCGGCAAGGACAATCTGGGCGACAACACCCTGAATGTCACCAACACTGTGAAGCGGCAGGGCGCACTGGCACTGACCAAGATAGTAACTCTGAACGGGGTGGGCAATACCACTGACATGACCAACGGCGACTACAGCTTCACCATTCAGGGTGTGGCTGGCACCGCCACGGACGGAAATGATCACAATCACAATGTGACTATTCGATTTGAGAATGGTCGTGCGATCCGTTATACCGTTGATGGAACTGAGACTGTCTGTAAGGGAACCGACAATAGCTGGACGGTTGTCCTGCAGAATCTTACAGCGGGCGATTATGTGATCACTGAGAGCCGGATGTCTAACGACAAGATGGTTCTGACGTCCGTTACCGGCGGCAAGGGCGACGGGAACAAGGACGAGAAGACGGTCACCGTTACCGTGCACCCGGGCGACGAGGAGCCGGAAAACGACGATGCCAAGGCGACCTTTACCAACGATCGAACCGAAAAGGTCACGATCACGGTCACCAAGGTTTGGGAGCCGCAGCCGCTGGATTCGGAGAATCCCAGCATCACCGTGAAGCTCCATCGCTACGCGAAAAAGACCAAGGGCACCATCAACATCACCCTGAAGGATACCATGCCCGACAATCCGTATCATGTGTCCGCGCCCATCGAAGGCGCCGTGTTCACGCTGTACGAGGCAGACTCGCCCGACGACGGCCCTTGGACGGCGACCTCCACCACAGTCACTACCGATGTCAACGGCAACGCGAGCGTTAGTAATCTGGCACCGGGCAAGAGTTATAAGCTGGTCCAGACCTACACGCCGCAGCGCTACCGATATAATACGGAGAACCCGCCGGAGTCCGCCGTGCTGACGGTTAGGGACAATTCCCTCGCGCATCAGGAGGTATCGACCACCGGCCTGACCAATGAGGCGCTTGTTACATCCGCGACTGTCACGCTGACCCTCACCGAGAGCGACAAGGGCAGCGGCAGCACCGATAACATTATCGATGGAGCGAAGTTCAAGCTCTACAAGGACGGCGCGCTCTACAGCCAGGAAGAGTATATTACCGGAGCCGTGGAAAGCGGAAAGATCATCGTTTCCGGTCTCCCCGCCGGCGAATACTACTTCGTTCAGACCGGTACCACCACGCCTTACAGGATGCCCGCGGATCCCAAGACCGCCGGCTTTACCGTGCTTGACGAGCCGTGGACGGATCAGACCGGCCTTACCCAGTCCATGACCAATGACCTTAAGGGCAAAGGCACCGTCACCGTGCGTCTGCACAAGGACAGCGAGAGCGGCGATCCGATCGAAGGCGCTGAGTTCCATCTGAAGCAGGGCGACAGACTGATCGGAAGCGGCACGACGAACTCGGAAGGCACCGTGACATTCACAGATGTCTACGAGGGCAGCTACACCGTGCATCAGATCGATGCCGGCGACGCCGAGAGCGAGGGCTATGAGCCCGATACGAATGCTAAGACGGTTACCATCGAAGCGAACAGCGTCACCGACCAGGAACCGGATCCCATTGACTTCGTGAACGAGAGCACCCGCGGCAACGTGACCATCCGCCTGTGGGTGAATCAGGGCAAGAACGAATACAACTGGGCGAAGATGTCCGATGTCGTCGATAATGCGACCTTCGAATATCCGCACCTGAAGGCGGGGGAGACATACTCCTTCACCTCGACGTTCGACAGTCGTTTGTACCCGACCGCTATCTGGACCTACTGGGATACCGGCGACCTCGACACTTTCACCTATGAGGGATACAGCGAGGGCGAACAAATCGATAAATATAGACACCCGGTTGTAACGGACAATATCGCCGTCCTCAACGGCAACGACTACAATGGAGGTACCTACAGTTTTACCTTCCCGATTCCCGCTGACGCGGAGGACGGCACGGTCTATAACCTCGCCATGATCAGCAACTGGGGGTACAATAGCATCAATAGCTTCTCTATGAGCCAGCCCAAGCCGGTCGCGATCAATGCAGCCGCGCCGATGAGCAAGACCTCAACGTCCGCAGGCAAGAAGAATATACGCAGCCTTTCCGCCGGGAAGGCGCCCATCGCGCTGAGGAATGCGCCTGCCGTCACGGAGGCCCATCCTAACGTACCGTCGCTGACGGATTACTTCCACGACGAAGGTTTCTGTGAGGAAACACCGATTACTGCGGTAATCAACAAAGACACAAATAACGGCAGCTGGACCTATGAGTTCCCGGCACAGGATAAGTACGACCAGAACGGCGAACCTTATTACTACTATGTAGAAGAAACCGACAGTACGCCCGATGAGTATACGATCCAGTCTTATCAGGGGGATCCGGTTTCAGGTGCGGACACAGGTAATATTACCATCACTAATACCAGACCCCAGTACGGCTCACTCAAGCTGACTAAGGCTGTCACCGTAAACGGCCAGGCGCCGTCGAACAGCCGCGAGTGGGCAATGGTGACGGGGGACTACACATTCACCGTGAAGAACGGCGAGCAGGAGACGGTAAAGACAATCACACTGCATGTGGATTCGACCGGCGTCAGTCTGGTGAGTCCCACTGCCGACGCGGATGTAACTCTTGCGGATGGCGTGGTCACCATCGCGAAACTGTCCAAAGGCAACTATACCGTGGAGGAGACGACTCCGACCAACGGTACCACCCTTTCCGGCGTGACAGTCAGTGACTCCGGAAGCGTCACGAACAAAGTGGCAACTGTAAATGTGAAAGACAAAAACCAGCAGACCACAATCCCGCTGGTGACCTTTACTAACAATATCAACACCAGAGATCTGAGCCTCACCAAGAATGTGGCCGGAGAAGGTGCGGATGAAAGCAAAGGATTTGCATTTACTATCCAGCTGACTGCTCCCGACGGACAGACGCTGGCGGACAGCTACACCTTCAAGAAGAACGGTGCCGCGGCTGAAGGCATCACCTATACGAAAGATGCTAACAATGCAGCAAAGGCGACTGTCAGCGGCATCACTCTGAAACACAACGATGTGTTCACCATCGAAGACCTACCTGAAGGAACGAGTTACGAGATCTCTGAGGATGATTACAGCTCGGAAGGGTACTCTTCCAATATAGTTGAAGTCTCCGAAGGAGTGATATCCGGCGAGGACAAATCCGTCACAGTCACCAACACATTAAGTGCCGGCAATCTCACAGTTGAGAAAGCTATTGAAGGTAATGCAACAGAAGCCGACAAAGACTTTAACTTTAGTGTTACTTTTAATAAAGCCGGCTTGAACGGAAAGGTAGGAAGTTACAGGAAGGGAACATCGGAAAATATTGAACAGGCAACACCTGTCGATATTACATTTAATGATGGAACGGCTACTGTAACATTCACACTTAAAGGAGGTCAAAAGGCAGAGTTTACCAACCTTCCAAACGGGACAACATTTATAGTCAATGAGACGTCAAAAGATGCAGACGGTTACGAGACAACGGTAACCAGTACGGGCGGAACAGCAAATAATGATAAGACAGTTACCGGATCCATTTCTGCGACAACAGCTGTTACAGCCTCGTATGTGAATAAAAAGAGTACGACTACAGCCGAAGCAGCAAAAGAATGGAAGAGCGGGGCTCAGACCATTGATTGGCCGGCGGATGTTTCCAAGGTAGAGTTTACACTCTATGCGAAAATCGGTGATGCAGAACCTGTTGCAATCAACGACGCAAGTGTTTCATCTTACTTTACAGGCATTCAGGCAGTAAAGGAGATTAACGCACAGACAACTGGAAAGAAGGCAGATTGGACAGATCTTCCGACAAGAATCCTTATTCCGGAAGTTGCGGCAGACCCTGCAAATGGAATTGAAGCAAAACCTGCAGAGTGGAAAGACGTTACATATTCTGTAAAGGAGACCAAAATCGTCCTCGTAGATAATACAGAAGAAGCTGCTGCAGTTGACGCAGTTGACAATGTAATCACGAACGAAGTCGAGAAAGTCCAAATCCATGCCACCAAGAAATGGCAGAATAAAAACGGAGAGGAGCTTGACGGCACGGAAGGCAAGCAAATACCGGCCGGTGCTCAGGTGACATTCACCCTTGTAAAAGATGGAACTCCAGACTCCTCACATACTGTTGTTTTGAATGGCGTGGATGAGACCAGGGATCCTGTATCAGGCGATGAAGTCACTCCTGCAAACACCGATTACGAAGGTGCAGGCTGGACAGCTTATTTCACAGACCTGCCCAAGTATCATGGTGACGGAACTCGGATCAGCTATTCGGTGAAAGAAACCGGCAAATGGACCGGCTACCAGGTTGATGGGTCTGACACTGTCGGCGACGAAGGGATCATCACCAACAAGGAAAGTTCGATCGATATCCATATCTTGAAAGTGAATAAGCAGAACAATGAACCGCTGACGGGTGCGACCTTCGTGCTCAAGCGGTATGGTGGGGGATATCATGAAGTACTTGAAACCTGGGATGCACAGCAAGTAAGTGCCGAAACGGGCAAAAAAGGAACGCTCACCTTCGAAAAACTGCAAATTGGCTGGTATGAGCTTGAAGAGACTATTCCTCCGGAAGGCTATATCAAGACCACATCGAATCCGAGGTTTTCAATCACATGTGACCAGAACGGCAATCTTGTCGTAACATATGAAAACACTGATATGGTACCCTACAATCCTGAAAATAAGACCTTTACGGTCAAAAACGAACCCGGTGCAGAGCTTCCTGAATCCGGCGGCCCCGGCACCGGCATGTTCACTATCCTCGGATCGGTCCTGCTTGCCTTCACAGGCATTCTCCTGATCCGGAGACGTAGAACCATCTAAATAATCCGGAAACGGTTTCTACCGGTACATCCGGATACAAATTGAACGATAACATGTGAACTGAAAACATGCGAAATAAAAACATGTGGACGGTAAACATGTCGACGGAAAAACATATGGACGGAAAAACCAGCTTCTCATGGGGCTGGTTTTTCCGTTTCGCATTTAATCTTCTTATTTGGATACATAACAAAAAAAAGAACAGTCCACTGCATGAACTACTCATTTTTTCAATCTTTCATGACTGGGTAATGTCCTGTGTCACATCTTTGTATTTGCCGCTTCTTATTAACATAAAGCACAGGATAAGTTTTGAAATGATCTAATGTATCCAATCCTGCGGTATCGGCATTTTCATTACACATCTTGTTTTACTTGTGACCGAATCGTTTTCATTTGTACATATTCTATCAGCTACACAGAGTGAGTACCCTGTCTATAAGTCTGTCTATTGCAAGAGTTTTTTCTGGACATGACCAGAGATTCATCCAACAGGCAGGATTATATGAAAACGGTAAAAAAATGAAAAATCAAGAACTATTTAATACTGCTGCTGACTGTGTGGAGCTTTCTGTCAAGAGGCTCCCTTCTGGTTTCGGGAGTGTCCGGTATCTGGGAAAAGGACGCTGCAATCCGTACGCTGTACATCCGCCGGAATCTTCGGCAAAAACGCCGCAATCCAAGAACAGACGTCCCCCTGCCCTTTGCTATGTCCGCAGCCGGGAAACCGGAATCAAGATACTTATGATATATCATGCCGGGCTGTATACTCCAGGGCTAGAGAATAATCCCGGTCTTATGAACCGGATTTACAAAAAAGCCATTGGGCAGGAGGAAGGGGCAGAAGCCAGGAAAGGCGTGCGCATCTCATGGAAAGGCATGCCGGGGATTATGATATCCCCGGACATTGTTGCGGACAGCAATGCCTTTTCCCTGGAGAATGATGGAATCATACAGGCGGGCGGGACTATACCTGCCTCAAAAGGTATTGCTTCCCCGGGCAATCCGGCAGGGATTCCGGGTGTCGGGTATGATTATGTGCCGCCGGCAGGGATTCCGGGTGTCGGGTATGACTATGTGCCGTCTGCCGCTGGCAATGGCAGCAGTCCTCTCCAGGAAACGGACAGCCTTTCTGGGAATGAGGATGTTGACAGCTTCCGGGCAGATGCCGTCAGATCCGTCGGGCCTCTTTCCGCTCCGGACCCGGTACGGTTACAGAATGTGGGAAAGCCGGGCGACGGCATAGGGAATCTGCAGAATGTGCCGGAAACCGGTCAGGCTGAATCGGTTGAAGACTTGTATGGACGACTGTATTCTCTTCAGGCATATATCAATAATCTCATGGAAGGCATAGGCAGGCTGAAGGCGAATCACAGCGATCTCTCCTGGGAAGTCCCCGGTTCTTCCTGTCCTCCAATGCCTGTTACTACTGACAGCAAGCCTGCGCTCAGCGCCAGCTATACCGCTTTACACAGGTTGGACAATGCGCCTTCTCTCAATGTTGCCAATGCGCCTGCGCTCAGCGCCGTCTATACCGCTTTCCACCGATTCAAATACGGGCCGCAGGCGGCAAAACAGCTGTCAAGATCCAGCAGGTATGTTACTGCCGCCGCATACAAAAAGCTGGCCCGATTTTATGACCGCTCCCTGGATGAGATCAGTGTGATGGAATGGCAGGAGCTGGTCAACGAGACAGCTGCGTCAGGCCACAGCAGGGCCTCAGTGACAGACCTGGTAACCCTCATACGCCAGCTCTACCGTTTTGCCTTGCCCAGAGACATGTGTACCAGGGAATACGGAAATTATATCGTGATGCCCTACACGTCCGAGGAATCCCACCATCAGGATTTTACAGACGCGGAGTTGAAAATCCTGTGGCTGCATAAAGACGATCCTGTGGCGGCAATGATCCTGATCATGTGCTATTCAGGTTTCCGCGTTGGGGCATTCGAGACTCTGCAGGTCTTTCTGGATCAGGATGGCAGAACCGGATATTTTTGCGGCGGCCTCAAAACAAAAGCCGGCAAAAACCGCATCGTGCCTGTCCATAGTGCCATCATGCCCCTGCTCAGACAGATTCTGGACGATAATGGAAAGCCGGTCTTTTTCTGCGGAAAAAACAGCCGCCGCTTCCGGGAAATCATGAAGCAGACACTTGTACGGTTGGGAATAGATACTGCACCGGACCGGCAAACAGACGGTGTTTCAGACAGAAAAGAAGGAAATTCACCCGGCATTTACAGAAAGCTGCACGGCGAGTACCGCTACCACACACCGCACAGCTCCCGCCACACCTTCAGCAGACTGTGTGAGTCTTACGGAGTCAACGAGGCCGATCGCAGGCGCATGCTGGGCCACAGCTTTGGAAATGACATCACCAACGGAGTCTACGGCCACCGCAGCGTGGAAGAACTGCGAGCCCAGATCGAGAAAATCAAACTGCCCTATGAATAAAAACAGCTGCAGCGGACAACCGGTAAAAGTGATTACACACCGGCTGCCGCAACAGCTGTTTTTTACATATCCTGCTTTATCAGTTCCATTATTTCGGCACTTTAATCTTTTCGATTTCAATCGCTAATTCTCTTACAGTGCGGTGGCCGTAGACGCCGTTTGTGACATCGTTGCCGAAGGAATGACCCAACATGCGCCGGCGGTCCGCTTCATTGACGCCATAGGATTCGCACAGGCGGCTGAAGGTGTGGCGGCAGGAATGGGGAGTGTGGTATCGGTTTTCCTGGACTACATCCGTTTGAAGATTGATGAGGGTATCCCGGCGTGTCACGGTATCTATCCCGATTCGGGTCAGCACCGTTTTCATGTCATCACGGAACCGGTCTTTGCTCTTTCCGCAGAAAAAAACGGGCTGCCCCTGTCTGTTCAGAATCTTTTTTACCAGAGGCAGGATTGCGCTGTGAATGGGGACGGTCCGGTTCTTTCCGGCTCTGGTCTTCATTCCTCCCTGAAAATAGCCTGTCCTTCCGTCTTCGCTGATCACGGTCTTCATCTCATTCTCGGGGTCAAATTCACTGATTCTGAATCCGGAATAGCACATGATGAGAATCATGTTTATGACAGGATCTTCCTGGTGTTTCCAGAGAATCCGCAGTTCTTCGTCCGTGAAGTCCTGATGGTGGGTCTCTTCGACGGTGGAGGGCATGACGACATACTTCCCGTATTCCCTGGAGCATAATTCGCGC